>Ga0134128_10001909_pt1 | contig 26282 bp, 19 predicted proteins | sample KB31754_FD_96462 | JGI IMG/M metagenome (GOLD analysis project Ga0134128, IMG submission 96462) | Terrestrial soil microbial communities with excess Nitrogen fertilizer from Kellogg Biological Station, Michigan, USA - KB3-175-4 | ecosystem: Environmental > Terrestrial > Soil > Unclassified ...
TGCTGGCTTCCTCTCTGGCAAAGGTGGTTCCGGTTGCTCCGGCCGCTCCAAGGCCCAGAGGGCCGGTTGTGTTCTGGCTGCTGGCTGCGCTGTGTGCCGCCATCATGGGGATTTTCGTTTTCGTGATAGCGCCACGAAAGCGGCGGTTAGTCTTCGGCACCACGCTGACGACGGTGCTTGTGCTGTTGTTGATCGCCGGTTGCGGCGGCGTCGGCAGCAGCGGCAATCCACCACCACCTCCGCCGCCCAATAGCGTCAATGTCGGCGTTAACGCCTACACTCCGGCGCCCGGTGGAGGATTCTCGGCGAACGCTGGAACGATTACGGTCAGCCAGTAGAAATTGTTGCAGGTGTGCCGGTCGCTATCGCCCTGATACTTTCAAGAGACGAAAGACTTGATGATTTGAATTCCTGATTCCGCTCGAACCAGGGTATCCGGCAAAACCTAGGACATCTGGCGTAGCACGTACTGCAAAATTCCGCCGTGCTGGAAATACGCGGCTTCAACCGGCGTGTCGATGCGCGCCACTGCGGAGAACGCTTTTTCTTTTCCGGCGGCGTCGCGGGCGCGTACGCGAAGCATTTTCCGTGGCTTGAATTGCTCGGCGAGCCCGTCGATGTCGAATGTTTCGTGGCCTGTTAAACCCACCGATTTGGCCGTTTCCCCCTCTTGAAATTCAAGCGGCAACACGCCCATGCCAATTAAATTGCTGCGGTGAATGCGCTCGAAGCTTTCGGCAAGCACGGCGCGCGCTCCCAAAAGCAGCGTGCCTTTCGCCGCCCAGTCGCGCGATGAGCCCGCGCCGTATTCTTTTCCTGCAATCACCAGAAGAGGCACTTTTTCGGAACGGTATTTTTCCGCTGCATCGAAAATCGTCATCTTTTCGCCGCTTGGCTGATGCAGCGTCCATCCGCCTTCGGTTCCGGGCGCGAGCTGATTGCGCAGGCGGATGTTCGCAAACGTCCCGCGCATCATCACTTCATGGTTGCCGCGCCGCGCACCGTAGGAGTTGAAGTCTTTGGGTTGCACGCCATGGGCGATCAGGTATTTTCCTGCCGGACTGTCAGCGGGGATCGAACCTGCTGGAGAAATATGATCGGTCGTCACGCTGTCACCGAGCAGCGCGAGCACTCGCATGCCGCGCAAATCCCCAAGGGCTCCGGGTTTCACCGGCATTCCGTCGAAAAATGGCGGCAGCTTGATATAAGTCGATTTGGCGTCCCATGCGTAGAGGTCGCCTTCGGGAACGGGTAACGAGCGCCAGCGATTGTCGCCGGTGTAAACGTCCGCGTATTCTTTTCGGAACATGTCGCTCGACACCGAAGAACGCATCAGTGTCTCCACTTCTTGCGGCGACGGCCAAATATCGCGCAGATAAACTGCTTTGCCGGATTTGTCCGCGCCCAGCGGCTCTTTTTCCATGTCAAAATCCATGCGGCCCGCGAGCGCGTACGCCACGACCAGCGGCGGCGACGCCAGATAATTCGCGCGGCAGTATGGATTGATGCGGCCCTCGAAATTGCGGTTCCCGCTGAGAACTGACACGGCGACCAGATCGCTCTCCTTGATGGCTTTGCCGATTGCTTCCGGCAGCGGCCCGCTGTTTCCGATGCACGTTGTGCAACCGTAGCCCACCAGATGAAAGCGTAGTTCTTCGAGGAAACGCATCAGTCCGGACTTTTTCAAATAATCGCTTACGACCATCGAGCCGGGTGCAAGGCTTGTCTTCACCCAGGGCTTCGATTTTAATCCGCGCTCCACGGCTTTTTTCGCCAGGATTCCCGCGCCGAGCATCAGCGACGGGTTCGACGTATTTGTGCAGCTGGTGATGGCGGCGATCACCACCGAGCCGTCGTGAAGTTCGAACCGGTCGCCGTTGTTTTGCACGTTCGTGCGCTTCGCCGGGCCGGTCAGCGATTTTTCAAACACCGTTTTCGCCTGAGTTAGCGGCACTTTGTCCTGGGGACGTTTCGGTCCCGCAATCGTCGGCACCACATCGCTGAGATTCAGTTCGAGCTTGTCGGAAAATTCCGGGTCGGGCGTCGCATCGGTGCGGAAGAGCCCTTGCTCCTTTGTATAGGCTTCGACCAATTTCACCTGCGCTTCGTCGCGAGCCGTAAAGCGCAGATAGGCGAGCGTTTCGGCGTCCACGGGAAAGAAGCCCATCGTCGCGCCATACTCGGGCGCCATGTTGCCGATCGTTGCGCGGTCGGGAAGAGTTAGGCTCGAAAGGCCAGCGCCATAGAACTCGACGAATTTTCCCACTACGCCCTTTTTGCGTAGCATTTCAGTGACCGTGAGCACCAGATCCGTCGCGGTCGCGCCTTCGTGCAAGCGCCCGTGCAATTTGAATCCGACGACCTGCGGAATCAGCATCGAGAGCGGCTGGCCGAGCATGGCTGCCTCGGCTTCGATTCCGCCTACGCCCCATCCGAACACGCCCAGGCCGTTGACCATTGTTGTGTGCGAGTCCGTGCCGACCAGCGAATCGGGATACGCCCACTGTTTGCCATCCGCCTCTCTGCGAAAAACAACGCGCGACAAATATTCCAGATTCACCTGATGGCATATCCCGGTATCCGGCGGCACAACTTTGAAATTGTGGAAGCTGTTCTGCCCCCAGCGGAGCAGGGCGTAACGTTCAATATTGCGCATGAACTCGAGTTCGGCGTTGAATGCGAACGATTGCGCGGTGCCGAACTGGTCGACTTGCACGGAATGGTCGATCACCAGTTCCGCCGGAAACAGCGGATTGATTTTCTTTGGATCGCCACCAAGCTTGCTCATGGCCTGGCGCATCGCCGCCAAGTCGACAATGGCCGGGACGCCGGTGAAGTCTTGCAACAGCACGCGTGCAGGCAGAAACGAAATTTCTTTTGAAGGCTCCGCGGCAGGCTCCCAGTTCGCCACGGCACGAATGTCGTCCGCATGCACAAATTGTCCGTCTTCCTGCCGCAACAAATTTTCGAGCAGGATCTTCATCGAAAATGGCAGACGCGCAATTTTTCCAGCGCCGGAACGCTCGACGGGCTCCAGACGGTAAATTTCAAAAGATTCACCACCAGCTTTGAGCGTGGAACGCGTGCTGAACGAGTTCTTTGAAAGGAAACCCATGGCGCTCGCTCGACTCCTCTCCGGAACACTCTATGATAGCGCAATCGCGCCTTTGCACTTTCCGGTTTTTAGCATCCTGCCGGAAATGCGCGGATTTGTACCTCGCCTCCGCGCATGCCATAATTTCAGAGTTGCCAGCAGCCATGAAAATTGTTCTCATTTCGACGTACGAGTTGGGACGGCAACCTTTCGGGCTGGCGTCGCCTCTGGCATGGTTGCGCCGCAGCGGGGCAGAAGTCGCGTGTCTCGACCTGTCACGTGAGCCATTTCGCGGGGAAGCAATCCGCGACGCCGCGCTTATCGCTTTTTACGTTCCGATGCACACTGCCACGCGGCTCGCTGCCGAACTCCTAAAAACAATTCGGGAACTGAATCCTGATGCGCATATTTGTTTCTACGGCTTGTACGCTCCCGTTAATGAAGATTGGCTGCGCAAACTTGGCGTGCAGACAATTCTTGGCGGCGAATTCGAGCAAGGGTTGATGGATCTCGCGAGGAGAATCTCAGATGGGCGAGCGGCTCACACGCAGTCTGAACCGGTCATTTCGCTCGCGAGACAAAAATTCGCAGTCCCGGACCGCACGGGACTCGTCGCTCTGGAACACTATGCGCGGCTGGCCTTGCCGGACGGCGAAAAGCGAACGGTCGGTTACACCGAGGCGAGTCGCGGATGCAAACATCTGTGCCGCCACTGCCCCATCGTGCCCGTGTATAACGGTGTTTTTCGCGTCGTGGACCGCGATGTCGTGCTCGCCGATATTCGCCAGCAGGTTGCGGCCGGGGCGCAACACATCACCTTCGGCGACCCTGATTTTTTCAACGGCATCGGCCACGCAATTCCTCTGGTCCAGGCGCTGCATGACGAGTTTCCGCAAGTGACCTACGACGCGACAATCAAGATCGAACATCTGCTGAAGCATTCCGAATTCTTGCCGGTGCTGCGCCGGACGGGATGCCTGTTCGTTACGAGCGCTGTCGAATCAGTGGACGATCTAGTTCTCGAAAAACTCGACAAGCATCATACGCGCGCCGATTTTTTGGACGTCGTCCGCCGTTTTAAAGAAATCGGTCTGACCTTGCAGCCCACGTTTTTGCCCTTCACGCCGTGGACGAGTCTCGAAAGCTGCATCGAGCTCCTGGAAGTCCTGCGCGAAAACGGTCTGGTCGAAAATGTCGCGCCGATCCAACTTGCGATTCGCCTGTTAATCCCCGCCGGTTCGCGCCTGCTTGAATTAAGCGAGGTGCGTGCTCTTGTGGCGCCGTTCGACGAATCGGCGATGGTCTATCCGTGGACGCATTCTGACCCTCGCGTCGATACGCTGTCTCGCGAGTTGCAACAAATCGTTCACGCGGGCGAGAAATTGAACCAGTCCCGTTCGCGCATCTTTGAACGCATCGAAACGGCGGCTCGGCGCGCCGCCGGAGCGCCGGCGCTTCCCAAGCAGCCGCCCATGATTTCGCGCGCCGCGATCCCGTATCTCACCGAGCCCTGGTATTGTTGAACCGAGCCCACCGGAGACCAGTTGGCCTCCATCGCGGAAGCAAGGAAATCGATTCGCCAGACGGACGGCTTTGTCTGATGAATGTCCCGCGAAAAAAATTGCTGATTCTGGCAAGCAAGCTGGGCTACCAGACGCGCGGATTCGCCGATGCGGCGGAGTCGCTTGGCGTCGAAGTTCATTTCGCCACGGATCGCTGCCACAAGCTCGACGATCCCTGGGGCGATGGCGCTGTGCCGTTGCACTTCGAAAATCCCCAGGACGCTGCCAAGGAAATCGTCCAGCGATTTGCAGGCGATCCGCCGGATGCGATTCTCGCGTTGGGTGACCGCCCGGCGCCGACAGCGGCTTGCGCCGCGCGCGCGCTTCGCCTCACTGGAAATGACCCGGAAGCTGTCGAACGTTGCCGCAGCAAACTGACGCAGCGCGAAACGCTTCGCGACGCCGGTTTGCCGGTTCCCAAATTTTTGTCATTTGCCCTGAATGAATCCGTCGACAATATCATCGCGCAAGTTGAATTTCCGTGTGTGGTCAAGCCGCTTGCCCTCGCGGCCAGCCAGGGCGTGATCCGCGCCGACAACGAAAAGCAATTTCGCGCTGCAATCTCGCGAATCCAGGCGCTCCTCCAGTCGCCGGAAATCCAAGTAACGCGCGAGCCGGGCCTCGATCGGCTGCTGATTGAACAATACATTCCGGGAAGGGAAGTCGCGGTCGAAGGCTTGCTCGACCATGGGAATTTGAAGATCCTCGCGATATTCGATAAACCCGATCCCCTTGAAGGTCCGTATTTCGAAGAGACAATTTATGTAACGCCATCGCGTTTGTCCGACGCGCAGCAATCGGCGCTGCGTGATTGCGCCGCGCACGCCATCGGCGCGCTTGGACTGACGCATGGCCCTGTGCACGCGGAATTCAGGGTCAACGGGCAGGGCCCCTGGGTTCTCGAAATCGCGCCGCGCCCGATCGGCGGGCTTTGTTCGCGCGCGCTGCGTTTCGGGCCACAGCGAATTTCCCTCGAAGAGCTTTTGTTGCGGCACGCGCTTGAGCTTGGCGGCACAAACGTTGAGCGCGAGTCGGACGCGTCTGGAGTGATGATGATTCCGGTGCCGCGCAGTGGAATTTTCGAACGGGTGGAAGGTCTCGAAGACGCGGAAGGCGTTCCCGGTATCACCGAAATCCGCATCACAGCGCGGTTAAAAGATTACGTCGCGGCCTGGCCGGAGGGCTCGAGCTATCTCGGCTTCATCTTCGCACGGGCGAAAATGCCAAACGAGGCTGAAGCTGCGCTCCGTGCCGCACATGCTAAATTGCTGTTTGAATTTTCTCCCCGCTTGCCGGTCGAACATCCCGTCACAGGAAGAATGTCCGCGTAGTCTGAAGCTGGAATCCGCCTTCTAACTTTTCGATTTCTGCGCAACGAAGCCCGGAGGCAACTGCGCGCCTTCGCCAAAGAAGAAATTTTCCATCTGTTCGGCGATGATTTTCTGTGATTGAGGGTCAAGAGGGTTCAACCGGTACTCGTTCATAATCATCTTCGAGTGCTCGATCCACATCTTCCATCCCTCTTTGGACACATTATCGTAGATGCGCTGCCCGAGTTCGCCCTTCCATGGCGGACGGTCGAGGCCGGGCATCTCACGCCCGAATTTTACGCATTTCACCATGTGCGCGCCTTCCGCCGCTGGCTGCGATGCGGATTGCGGCTGCTGCGGACTCTCGCACTTATCGTCGGCCATTCGTTCCTCCGGGGGATCGCGCTACAACACTTTCAAGATACTGCAAACACGGGTGAATTCCTAGAGGTGCGCTTCAGTTCGGCAGAAATCGCACGGAGCAAATGAGAGGAGCATATTGATGTTGCGGGAAACAGGGGAAACTCTCGCGGGTTCAATCCGTAATTACTTGTTCGTCCGCGCTCGGCACTCCAACTATGAAACGCAGCCGATTATTCGGTTCGATCCTGTAGCCCCCGACGAGCGGCCGGCGCCGGCCGTCGCGTACTTCGAAAATGGTGGGCCTTTCCAAAACCACGGAGGCTTCTCCCATACGCACCACTGCATTTCCCGACGCCTCCATGATAATTCCCGTAGCGCCGTCCAGAGTTAGCACTATTCCATTCGGGTCGGCTCCGGGCGAAAGGTCCAAATCGAGCCCGATTTTTTGTTGGTCGCCGCGAAAAATGACGTCCGTGCCGGGGTAAACACCCCGATAGGCCACGGCGATACATTCCGCAGTTGCGGAGTTACTGCCGCCGCGGCGATAAAGAAGCGGCACAATCCTCGTTGGCGGATTTGAATTCGCAAAGCGCAGCCGCAATACGTTTGCATGCGCCTGCACCACAATCGTCTTGCCGCGTGCAACCGTTTCCGGGGGCTTCGTTTCATGATGAAGCACGATGTCGGCTTCCTTCTCGGCCAGAAAAATATTGTAGCCCTTCGCGCGAGCCAGATATTTCACCTGCTCATCCGTCTGGCCGCGATTAGCTTCAAAGCGCAGCGGCGCGCTCGAAGAGCTGACTCCCCGTGCGTGCTCTGCGGCGCGCGCTCCGGTGCTCGCGCGCGTTACAAAACCCATCACCGCCAAGCACACCAAGGCGCAGCTAAACTTCACTAGCCTTTGCGCGCTGCGCACTTCTCGCACTCACCCCTCCCCATTCCATTCCGGGCAACCCATTTCATGTCCACAGCGGCGTTCGAGCTTTCTGCAAGACTGCGTCCCGCAACTCGCCCATTCGGTTGGCTAGGAATCGAGTCCCCGACTCGCTTTCACCTTCCGCGCGCCCAACCTGCAATCTTTTGCAGCTAAATAAACCGCAGCGTCCCATCTCCGTGTGCACTCAGCCCCACAAACATGTTGTTCGTCTTGTATTTCGAAGCGTTGCTCAGTGCCATAGCAATTACGAAGCAAGTCATGGGCCGAATGCCCCTGGGATCGGGACGGTTATCGCGGCCCGCGCGCTGCCTTCCTCAATTGTGAATATTCTGTAACGATGCTGCCGTCTTCTTGCTGACGCGCGCGCCTTCCGCTATGCTCTCGCTATCGTGAGTCTTCGTTCGCGGATCCTCATCATTGAAGACGATAAAGACATTGTGGAGTTGGTTCGTTACAACCTCGAAAAAGACGCTTTCCAGGTCATGGCGTGCGGCGATGGAGTCAGCGGTCTGGCGCAAATCAGGAAATCATCTCCCGACTTGCTCATTCTCGATCTGATGCTCCCGAAGCTCTCCGGCCTGGAAGTTTGCAAGGAAATTCGCCGCGACGAGAAACTGAATCGCCTGCCCATTCTGATGTTGACCGCGCGCGGCGAAGAAGCGGACCGCGTTGTGGGCCTTGAACTGGGAGCCGACGACTACGTTACGAAACCATTTAGTCCCCGCGAGCTTGTCGCTCGCGTCAAGGCGCTGCTTCGGCGCGTTCATCCGTCCGGGGAAGAGGCGAAACTCCTCGAAGTGGGTTCACTTCGCGTGGATCCGGTTTCCTATCGCGCACAGCGGGAAGGCAAGACGCTTCCACTCAGCACTCTCGAATTCCGGTTGCTCTATTATTTGGCGTCCCGGCCCAATCGCGTTTTTTCGCGCGATCAGTTGCTCGATGCGGTGTGGGGAGACAATAGGTTTGTCACGCCGCGCAGCGTCGACGTCTACGTTCGGCGGCTGCGCGAAAAAATGGAAAAAAACCCGGAAAAACCCGAGTACCTCAAAACCGTCCGCGGCGCGGGCTACATTTTTGAAACCATTGCGAGCTAAATAATTGAAGCCCGTCAGAACCAGCCTCTTTTGGAAACTCGGACTCACCTATCTGGTGCTTTTGCTCGCCGTCTTGGCGAGCGTCGATTTTTATGTGGGCCGCGTTCTCCGTCGAGAATACATTCGCGCTGCCAACGAACATCTCAGCTCTCTCGCGCAACTTGCGAAGGACCGCCCGCCTTCGCTCGACAATTCCGCCGCCCTTGCTTCTTGGGCTTCATGGATGTCTCGCAGCGGGGCACGCGTCACGGTAATTGCCGCGGACGGCCGGGTCCTCGCCGATTCGGCTCACGATATTGAAACCATGGAGAACCATTCGAATCGGCCTGAATTCCGCCAAGCGATGGCTGCGGGGGCAGGCCAATCGGTACGTCACAGCCATACACTGAATCGCGATCTTGTGTATTGGGCCATGCGCTTTGATCGTCCTCCAGCGTCGCCCGTCATTATTCGTTTCGCAACGCCGCTGGCCAAAATCAATACGATCCTGGCGCAGGTGCGCTGGAACCTCGTGGAAGTATCGTTTCTTATCTTGTTTCTGGGCATTGTGTTTTCGCTTCTGTTCTCCCAACGTTTTGCGAATCGCGTGACACGCCTTCAGGAGTTTTCGCGACGCGTCGCGAACGGCGATTTTCGCCCCTTGCCACGGGAGCGCGGCAATGACGAGCTTGGCGATTTGGCGCGCATCCTCAATGAAACAGCCGTTCGCCTGGAAGCTACCATTCGCTCGCTCACCGAGGAACGCAATCGCTCTGCTGCACTCCTGCGCAGCATGGTGGAGGGTATCGCTGTGGTCGATGTCCGCGAGCGCGTCACTTTTTGCAATCAGGCGTTTTCGAAAATCTGGAACGTGGGTTCAGCCGGTATCGAGGGCAAACCCGCGATAGAAGTGATCCGCCAAACTCATGTTCTCGAATTAATCCGCCAGGCGCTTTCCGGCAAAGAAACCCTTTATGGGGAAATTTCTTTGGGAACCGCGAAGCCGCGCAACTTCTCGGTAACCGTTGCGCCAATTCGCTCGTTCAACGACGTTATTACTGGCTCTGAGACGCAGCAAAAAAACGAGACATTCGGAGCCGTCGTTGTCCTCCACGAAATCACGGACATTCGTCGCCTCGAACAAGTGCGAAGGGACTTCGTCGCCAACGTTTCCCACGAACTCCGTACTCCGCTGACCGCAATTCAAGGCTTCGCTGAAACGCTCCTTGCCGGCGCCCTTGAAGACCAGAAAAATAACCGGCACTTCGTTGAAGTGATTCGGAACCACGCCGCTCGTTTGTCGCGCTTGACTGACGATCTCCTGAAACTGTCTCGCATCGAAGCCGGAAAGCTGGACATGGATTTTCAGCCGGTGGATCTTCAGGTGTTGATTGGAGCCGCAGTAGAATCCGCGCGCGGCGCAGCCAGCCAGAAGCAGCTATCTCTAGCCGTCGCAGATGTGCCGCGGAATCTGTCGCGTGTCCTCGGAGACGCCAGCTTTCTTCGCGAAGTGATGCGCAATTTGCTCGACAACGCTATTCAGTATACGCCTGTCGGCGGCAGCATCAGTGTCAGCGCAGCGGGGAGGGATGGTTTCGTCGTGATCACGGTAGCGGACACCGGGATCGGAATCCCGCAAGCCGACCAAGCCCGCATCTTTGAGCGATTTTATCGTGTCGACGCCGCGCGGTCGCGCGAAGTCGGCGGTACAGGCCTCGGCCTTGCCATCGCCAAGCACATTGTCGAAGCCCATGGCGGACAGATCTGGGTCGAGAGCACGGTCGCAGAGGGCTCGCAATTCCATTTTTCCCTGCCTGCCGCGGCTTGAGCCTTTCTCGCAGACTTCACGCACACGTCATCCGTTTTCTGGCTGCGCGGCCTCGACATCCGCCACAGACGGCCTAACTCGTTCAGTATCAGTAGGTCTAAATCCGATCCCGAGTAGTTGTAACAGAACATTCATCTGCTCCTCATCTTCCGTTCAAGTGCATGTCGCAGACTTTGACCGATCCACGCAGCAGAACTTGACCCACATCCCACAACGTCAACACGACGGAAGAGTCTGCAAGGAGGAGTGAATGAGAAGGATCTTGGCTGGCTTTGTGGCAATGGCGCTTATGTCAGCGGTGCCCGCATTTGCAAATTCGGATGGAGCCAAGAGTACCGATACGTCCGCCAAAAGTGGAAATACATCGTTGGTGCCCGCGACCGTGCGGAGCAAGAAGAAGGGAAAGGAATCGGCCAGTAACGAAAGCTCTTCACCGGCGGCGAAAACAAACACTGCCGATTCCGCCGTCGCAGTGCGCCCGTCGGCATCAGCCACCGTCTCGCCTTCCGCGACTGCGGCTTCCCCAAAGGAGGCGCAAGCTGGCGAACCGAATCCGTCGCCACTCTCGTTCAAGATTGGCGGCGCGGATTTCACACCCCTCGGCTTTCTGGATTTCACGGCGGTCTATCGTTCAACCGATGTCGGCAGTGGCATCGGGACAAGTTTCGGCTCCATCCCGTTCAACGGTGCTTCGCCCGCCGGCCGGTTGTCGGAAACCCGCTTCAGCGCGCAAAACTCGCGCATCGGGTTGAAGGTAGATGCGAATCCCGGCGACTTCAAAGTCACCGGCTACCTCGAGGCGGATTTTCTGGGCAACGCTCCGGGCAATCTCGAGGTGACGAGCCACTCCGATACCCTGCGCCTGCGCCTTTACTGGGTTGACGTTCATCGCGGCAACTGGGAAGTCCTGGCCGGCCAGTCTTGGAGCATGATGACTCCAAACCGCACCGGAATCTCTCCCATGCCCGGCGACATTTTCTTGAGTCAGGACATCGACACGAACTACCAAGTCGGCTTGGTTTGGCTGCGCACTCCTGGTTTCCGCGTCGTCTACCACGCCACCAGCAACTGGACTCTCGGCTTTGCCCTCGAAGATCCCGAACAGTTTACCGGCGGACTTGTTGCTTTCCCGGCAGGCTTCAACTCGTCCCAAGTTGACGATGCCGGCGGCAATGCCAAGACTCCCAACATCGGCCCCGATATCATTGCGAAAGTCGCCTACGACACAAAGGTCAGCGGTCACGCGTTTCACATCGAGGCTGCTGGCCTCTATCGGGCCTTCCGTCTGAACACCGCTTCGACCAATGTCAACGCCACCAAATCCGGAGGCGGCGGCTCCGTCAACGTGAACTTCGAAGTGGTCAAGAATCTCCATCTCATCGCCAATTCCTTTTGGAGTGATGGCGGTGGCCGGTACATCTTTGGCCTCGGCCCCGATTTTGCGGTCACGACAAATGCAGCCGGCAATTTTGTTCCTTCGCCTCTTCATGCCGGTTCCGGTATCGCTGGATTCGAATATCAATTCACTCCCCAGACCATGGTTTACGGCTATTACGGCGGCGCATACTTCGGCCGCAATTTCCAGCAAGTGACGCCAGGCCCGCCGCCCGCGTTCGTAGGCTACGGCTTTCCTGGCTCGGGAAGCGCTCAGAATCGCACCGTTCAGGAGGCCACATTCGGGGTTACCGAGACTCTGTGGAAGAACGTCAAGTACGGTGACTTGAAGATCATGACGCAGGCTTCTTATCTCTCGCGAAATCCTTGGTCCAACATCGGCACCGCCGGAAACGCCAACAGCGCACACCTCGGGATGGGCTTTGTAAACTTGCGCTACGACCTGCCGTAAACGACTGACCGTTGCGGGAAATTTGCGTGCGTGAAATCACTCAGAGGATTTTGAAAAAGGAGAATCGAATCGTGAAACAATCCCTTTACGCTCTGTTGCTCGCCATTCTGGCTGTGGCCGGCTGCTCTTCGAAAACCGGCCAATCTTCCGCGACTGCGTCTCAGTCAGTCCGTCTCACCGGCGCGGGAAGCACCTTCGTGTATCCCATCATGTCGCAGTGGGAAAGCCAATTTCAGACCACGCACCCGACGGTCCAGATCAATTACCAGTCCATTGGCAGTGGCGGCGGAATTCAGCAGGTCAAAGCCGGTCTGGTTGACTTCGGCGCCAGCGACGCCGCGCTCGACGACAAGCAACTCGCTTCCATGCAGCCCATGATTCAAATCCCGGAAAGAGCCGGCCCTGTTTGCATCACCTACAACTTGCCGCAGCTGAAACAGCCGTTGCGGCTTACGGCGGCTGCGCTTTCAGGCATCTATCTCGGCACGGTTAAGAACTGGCGTGATCCGGCAATTGCCCATAGCAACCCCGGCGTCACACTCCCCAACAAGACAATTATCGTTGTTCATCGCTCCGAGGGGAGCGGAACTACCAACATCTTCACGACATACCTAAGCACTGTGAACCCGGTCTGGGCCAAGAATGTCGGCAAGGGAATCGCCGTTAACTGGCCCGCTCCGGGCGCTCTGGGCGGCAAGGGAAGCGAAGGCGTTACCGGCATCGTCAAGCAAAGCGAAGGCTCGATCGGCTACACCGAGCTTAACTACGCCACCAACAACCATCTTCCTGTCGCCATGATCGAGAACAAGGCCGGAAAATGGGTCACGCCCACATCGGCGGGCGCCACTGCCGCCATCGCGGCGTTCACCGGCGCGCTCGCGAAGGACGTCAGGACTCCCATCGTCGATCCTCCCGCATCCGCGCCAGACGCTTATCCCATCAGCGGCTTCACTTTCCTGTTAATCCCTAAAGATGGGGCCAGCAAGGCCACTCGTGAAGCTCTCAAAGCCTTTGTGCAGTTCATCATTACCACAGGACAGGATCAGGCAGATTCGCTCGACTACTCCAAGCTGCCCGATTCGGTGGTCCAGCTTGACGGTAGCTTGATCGGCCAGATGACCGCGGCGGGCCAGCCGCTGCAGTAGCTCGGCAGAACTTGGATGAGGGGGAATCCGTCGCATCAACAAACAATGGATGCCCTGTTCTCGAGCGGTATTTCTATGCTGGTCTTTAGGTTCTTCGACTTGGGTTGGCGCATCCTTCCGGTTGTCTTAGAGGGCAAAATGTCGGAATCTCCTAACACGGCTGCTTTCAGGTGACTACTATCGGCCTGGTCGCCCCCGCGGGCAATGGTTTCACGAGAGCTTGGCGCCGATTGAGAAACTTTGATCTCGGCGATTCCGTCGCCTACAGCATCACTCTGCTGGCCGCTACCGGAATTTTCATCCTCGTTGGCGTCCTTCTTGTCGAACTCTGGCTTAATTCCCGTCTTGCGCGCCAAGAATTCGGATGGAAATTCCTGTTCACCAGTACCTGGGACCCTATCGCGCAACATTTTGGCGCGCTGCCTTTCTTATACGGCACGCTCGTTACCGCACTCCTTGCCCTTGTCATTGCCATTCCGCTCGGCTTGGGCACCGCGATTTTCCTGGTTGAGCTTGTCCCTGCATGGTTGTCCGATTGGCTCGCCTTCATTATCGATCTCTTGGCCGCCGTGCCCAGCGTCGTCTATGGCCTGCTCGGCATTTTCGTCCTCGTTCCAATCATCCGTTCGGCAGTCGAGCCTTTCTTGCATTCAACTCTTGGTTTCCTTCCGATTTTTCAGGGCCCGGGCTATGGCTTCGGATTCCTCGCGGCAGGCGTGATTCTGGGAATCATGGTCGTCCCCTTCATCGTTTCCGTATCCCGCGAAGTACTCCTTGCCGTTCCGCAGGAGCAGCGCGAAGCCGCGTTGTCCTTGGGCGCGACGCAATGGGAAGCGGCTTCGCAAGTCGTCGTCCCTTACGCTCGTTCCGGGATATTCGGCTCCATCTTTCTGGCGCTCGCGCGCGCCCTGGGCGAAACCATGGCCGTCACCATGGTCATTGGCAACGACCCCAGCATTCACACATCTCTTTTCGCTTCCGGCTATTCCATTGCCGCCGTCATCGCCAATGAATTTGCCGAGGCCACATCCACGCTTTACATCCACGTCCTCATCGAGCTCGGTCTCATTCTCTTCGGACTCACGTTTGTACTTAACGCTCTCGCGCGCTTGCTGATTCTTGCCACGGTCCGGCGCGGCACGGTGCACCCGTGAACACCATTTCCAGGCGCCCGACCGGAAGCCCGTCTGGAAGAATGACTCGCCGTTCCGTTACCAATGTCGTCATGCTCACCCTCACTGGTGCCTGTGCTTTTCTCACCGTTTCGGTGATGTTTTACATTCTCGGGTACCTCGCCTGGCACGGCGCCAGCGCCTTGAGCTGGAATTTCTTCACAAAATTGCCCGCGCCCGTCAATGTCCACGGTGGCGGCATGGCCAACGCCATCGTAGGCAGTGCCAAGCTACTGCTTCTCGCCTGTTGCATCGGAGTTCCGGTGGGGATTCTCGCGGGCATTTATCTTTCTGAGTTCGCCGGCCACACAATCGCGTCCGTCCTCCGCTTCACGGTAGACTTGCTTAACGGCGTCCCTTCCATCGTCATTGGGATCTTTGCGTATACCCTCATCGTGTTACCCATGCACACTTTTTCCACTCTCGCCGGCGGCTTTGCTCTCGGAATCATGATGATTCCCATCTCCGTTCGCAGCACCGAGGAGCATCTTCGCGCCGTCCCTTCCAGCCTTCGCGAGGCGTCCCTGGCCCTCGGCGCGGCGCGATGGACTACAATAACGCGCGTTGTTGTTCCCGCGGCGTTTCGCGGCATTCTCACGGGTGTAATGCTGGCATTGGCCCGTGTCGCGGGCGAAACCGCCCCGCTCATTTTTACCGCTTTCGGCAACAATTCCTGGAGCCAGGGTTGGTCGCAGGCCACCGCGTCGTTGCCTTTCATGATTTATACGTACGCGGTTTCGCCCTATGACGACTGGCACCGGCAAGCGTGGGCCGCCGGGCTGGTGCTTGTGACGCTCGTGCTGCTCGTCAACATCGTCACGCGTTTGGCCCTCGCGCGCAAAATGCCGCTATCAAGGTAGAAAATTATGGCCGGCGTGGGTACAGTGCATAGTGGAAATAACGTGAACCTCAAATCGGAACAGCCCGTGGACACACCCCGGAGATTCTCGCTGCCGCCGAAGCCTTCCGTCACGGCGGACAGCAGCCTGCGTTTCAAAATCTCCGGTCTGAAAGTTTTTTATGGGCCGAAAGAGGTCCTGCACGGAATCGACATCAACATCTCCGCGAATATCGTTACCGCGCTCATCGGTCCGTCCGGCTGCGGCAAATCCACGTTCCTGCGCAGCTTGAATCGCATGACCGAAACGGTCCGCCACGCCCGCGTCGAAGGCGACATCCTCCTCGATGGTGAAGATATCGCGGACATGGACGTCGTGAAACTCCGCCGTCGCGTCGGCATGGTTTTTCAGCGTCCCAATCCCTTTCCCAAATCCATTTTCGACAATGTCGCTTACGGCCTTCGCATCAACGGCCATAAAGGCAGCCTCTCCGAATCCGTCGAGCACAGCTTGCGCCGCGCCGCTCTTTGGGACGAAGTGAAAGATCAGCTTCACAAGTCGGCCTACACTCTTTCCGGAGGCCAGCAGCAGCGCCTGTGTATTGCGCGCGCGCTAGCGGTCGATCCGGAAGTCCTGCTCCTCGATGAGCCCTGCTCCGCGCTCGATCCCGTCACCACCGCAAAGATCGAGGAGCTCCTGTTTCAGTTGAAGCCCTCTTGCACCATCGTTATCGTCACACACAACATGCAACAGGCCGCGCGCGCCAGCGACTTCACCGCCTTTCTTCTCGAGGGCAAGCTCATCGAGTATCAGGCCACGCCGAAATTGTTCACTACGCCCTCGGATCCGCGCACGGAAGCCTATATCACCGGCCGCTTCGGATAGAACGTTTGTAGCTCACGTCCCGTTTGCCCTGTTTCTGCGCGAACTGACGTGAGGTTTTGAGGTCGGTCAGCCGCTTTGCACGATTTGGTTCATCGGCCCGGATTCATGCAACCCGTGAGGAGCTTTCATGGAACGCCATTTTGAACACGATCTAGAAGAATTGAAGGAGCGCCTGCTCTGGATGGCGGGCCTCGCCGAGCGCGCCGTCCATCAAGCGGTGCAGGCCGTGTTTCAAAAGGACGAAGCCCTCGCCACCCGCGTTCTCGACGAAGAAAAAGCCATCAATGAAATGCAGATCGAAATCGACGATCGCGTGATGCAGCTTGTCGCTTTGCAACAACCCATGGCCGTCGATTTGCGCTTCATCCTCTCCGCCTCGCGCATCAATAACGATCTCGAACGCATCGGCGATCAAGCCGTCAACATCGCCCAATCCGCGTTGCGCATTCTGCGTCATCCGCAAGTCAAACCGTATGTGGACTTGCCGCGCATGAGCGAGCTCGCCGAAGGCATGGTTCGCGACAGCCTCAATGCTCTGGTCAACCGTGATGCGGACCTCGCTAAATCAGTTCTCATCCGTGACGATGAAGTCGATCATCTCCGCGATCAGATTTTCCGCGAGCTCCTCACCTACATGATGGAAAATTCCGCAGTCGTCTTTCCAGCCTTTGAGCTTGTGCTGGTCACCAAGAATCTTGAACGCATCGGCGACCACGCCACCAACATCGCAGAAGATGTCATTTATATGGTCGCCGGCCGCGACGTTCGTCACCTCGCCGCAGATCGCCGGTAGGGTTTCTTCGGTTTCCCGGACGCTATTTTTCCCGCTGCCAGGTCATGTCGACATGCACCGGTATGTCGTTCTTGATCGGGACCATCAACAATTTCGGTGGGTCGATCTTGAAATCGCTCAGCCTCGTCCGACGGGAGAGCATCTGCCTTTTGCTCAGGAGGTCAATGCTCCTAAAACAGTCTCAGCGTTGGGCGCAAATGATTTAGAATCGAGGTAACGGACGCGCCCGTAGCTCAGTTGGAAAGAGCGTCTGCCTTCTAAGCAGAGGGTCGGGGGTTCGAATCCCTCCGGGCGCGCCATCATCTTCGATCGTCGTGGAGGGATGGATGGTTCGCTTCGACGCCGAACACAGAGTTGTTCATTACCCGCCTGATCGTCGTTTTCGCATTTGGATTCGACCGTCCATTTTGATTGGGGTCGGCATCGCGATCGTCTCCGTCGTGGTGGCCGCGTGGATCGAGGTCGCGGTAGCCGGAATGCCTCATGTTCTCGCCGTTCCGCAGACATATCCGAACGACTTCGCGGGGCCACACGGCTTTCCCGTATGGGTGCGCTATTGCCATTTCTTCAATTTCCTTTTTGTAATGATGCTGATTCGGAGCGGGCTTTCGATCCTGATGGACCATCCTCGTCTCTATTTCAATGACGGCTGCACACCGGGGAGCGAATGGATTCGGTTCACGCCATTGAAAGTTCCGCGCGACCGCCTGTGGACCGCAAAGGACGATGCGCGCTACATCTCACCACTGGTTGGCACGCCCGGCTACCGGCACACTATCGGCATCGCGCGAGTGTGGCACTTCATTGATGTGCACGGCTTCATCATCACCGGCATCATTTTCATTGCCATGCTCTTCGACACCGAGCAGTGGCGGCGCATCGTGCCGACATCGCCGCTCGTGCTTTCGCAAGCATGGAACACGTTCGTCCATTACGCGACATTCCATTTGCCGCCCGAGCCAAACGGTTTTTTTGGCTATAACGCCTTGCAACAGATCGCGTATTTCACCGTAGTTTTCGTGTTCGGCCCGCTTGCGATTGCTACCGGCATAGCGATGTCTCCGGCGGTGGTCAACCGGTTTCCGTGGTACGCGCGAATCTTCGGCGGTCGGCAATCCGCCCGTTCTATTCACTTTCTCACCATGTTCAGTTTCCTTGCATTTTTGGTCGTGCACGTCACCCTGATCGTGATGACGGGATTCGCGCGCAATATGAACCACATTGTTATGGGCACGGACGATCTGAATCCCCTCGGGATGTGGCTCGGGTTCGTGGGAATCGGAGTGGTCGTTCTCTCGTGGATCGCGGCGCACTACATTTCGTGGCACCATCCGCGCGGAGTGCAACACGCCCTCAAGTCCGTGACCTATCCGATGCAGCTTCTTACGCTGAATCGGCTAGTGCCGCAGCAGAAGTACACGGAGAAGGAAATCTCTCCTTACTTCTGGCCCAATGGCAAAATGCCCATCCGCGATGACTGGAAGCACCTGGCAGAGAGCGGATTTGACGGTTTTCGGCTGAAAGTGGGAGGCCTGGTCGAAAACCCTGTGGAGCTTTCTCTCGCCGATTTGGAGCGATTGGGCGAGGTCGAACACATCACGATGCATCATTGCATCCAGGGATGGAGCGGCATCGCCAAGTGGGGCGGGATTCCCATGCAGAAGCTTATTGAGCTGGTGCAGCCAAAACCAGAGGCGAAGGTTGTCGCCTTTTTCTCCTTTGGCGAAGCTCTCTATGGCGGACTCTATTACGACACCCAGAGTCTGGAGAATGTTCGAAAGCCGCAATGCCTGCTGGCTTCGCGAATGAACGGGCAGCGCCTTGCGCAGGTGTACGGGGCGCCCCTGCGGTTGCGCGTCGAAAATCAGCTTGGCTACAAGATGGTCAAATGGATCGAGCGGATCGAATTCATTGAATCGGAAAAATCGCTGGGCGAAGGAGAAGGCGGCAAGAACGAAGATGATGAGTATTTCGACTTGCTGCCCAATATTTGATGCGGAACAGTGATTCTTTCGGCCAGGGTCATGCCGGCGCTGACCACATTTTTTCGTTCTTTCGAAAGCTCCGGCTCGATTGGCTGCTGCTTCACTTCCCGCCGAGACTTGTGCGCTCAGTCTACGTGTTTGTGAATGGCTTCATCACGATTGCAGTGCTTGCGCTGCTGGCGCTCGTGAGCCGCAACCCATTTGTCTTTCCGTCGCTCGGACCTACCGCCTACCTCCTGTTCTTTTCCCCACTCGGCAGGACTTCAAGCCCCCGAAACACGGTCTGCGGCCACGCCATTGGGCTCATCTGCGGCTATGTGGCATTCGTTGCCACTGGTGCCGGAGCACTACCATTCGGAGCCCATCCTGGAATTTTCTGGCCAAGAATCCTGGCGGCGGCTCTTTCGCTCTCAGCGACCGGCGCGTTCATGGTTCTTCTCGACGTGAGCCATCCCCCGGCAGGCGCCACCACTTTGATTGTTTCGCTTGGCATCATTTCAAAACCGCGTGAACTGGTCATCATCGAGGTGGCCGTCTTCCTGCTCGTCGCTCAGGCTCTTGCCATCAATCGACTCGCCGGATTACCGTATCCGTTCTGGAGTTCTCCCGCTTCGATCAGAGAGTGAACGACGCCGGGCGGAATCAGAGGCTACGATTCGCGCCCTTTGTTCGCTTTCGCGAGCGAGCCCTTCAACATCATGAGGAATATCGTGTTCTAGCGTTAGCATTTGACCAGCCGCGAGCTCTACGGACCGCTCGGCTGTACTGAACCGGATTCGTCCGTCGAGAATGTGAACGGAGATTCGCCCCTCCGTTCGATGTTTCTCCAAGCGCCCGCCGGCTTTCATAACGATCAGCACCACGCGGAAATCGGAATATTTCGCGAGCGTCTTTGCCGTATGTCCTGACTGCCAGCGACCTTCGGATCGTAGCTGCTCAATCTCGCGGTCAAGATCCAGCGTCAAGAGTGGCGCGGTTAAAGTCCCTACCTCATGTTCTCGTCCGGTCTGTGGTTTTGCCTCTGGCGTCATCATTTCACCTCTCTTGCTGGAGATCTTACCAACCGTTGAGCCATTCAATTGTAGACCGGGGTCCGCTTCCACTCAACATGAACGCTTTGTACGGAATCATCGCTCTTTGGAGCGAGCCCCGACTTAGCTCCGAGCCAACTCCGCCCGGTAGTCCGCTTTGTTCATGTAGGGTTCAGGGGGGAGTTTCACACCGAAGGCGTTTCATTTCTGATCCAGCGCATTGCCTCGTCGGCATCGCTGAACACGTATGGATACCACGGGTCCGGGCGCAGTAAACGCGCCCACTCCGTATTGCGTCTCTATCGCCCGAACCAGGTGTCCCCGCCTGCGCAAGGCAAGTGCACCGCCTTCCGAAGCGTATCGCAGCCCGCCACAAACTGCAGTCTTTCGTCCGTTACCGAACACTCGCTCCAGGGCATCACTTCCTCCCAATGACGGGAGGAAGTGTCACCCACGTGTCGGTCAAGCGGCGAAACTGCGAGACCGCCAGGCCGCGAACCCCTCATTCCTTACTGGCTACTGTTTCTAGTGCCGCGAGGGACTCATCGTACTCGTCTTACTGGTTTCAGCGCTCGGCACGGTCACCTTGGCCGAGGCAGAGACCGTGTTGCCTGAGGCATTTTTCGTCGCGTAAGTGACTGTGTAAACTCGTCCACTCCCCATTCCCGAGCGTTCTGCACGCAACAAAAACCACCGCACATCCGTGCCGAACGGGATTGGCCCACCGCCGATCGCCTGGATGTCGTTGGGCTGGTCACCGTCGCCCAAGCCGTTGTCCGGCTCGTTGCTGGTAATCGAGACTAATGTCACAGTCGGACTTGCATCACAGGTGTCGCTCGCTCCCACGGTCGCAGTGATTGGGATGAGCTTATGGTTCGGTGGCCAGAGGAGGTTCGGAGATAACATGACCTGTAGTGTCGGCGGACTCGTATCCCCAACGGTAACCTTGGTTGTGGCCGTAGAGCTAAGGCCCGCCGGGTCCGTAACGGTCAGCGTGAATGTGTGAGTCCCCAAGCTCACAGTCGCTTGAACGATGGCTGTCATGCCCACGGTATTTCCCGCTTCATCTTTCCAAACAAAACTGAGCACGTCGCCATCAGGATCGCTGGATTTCGAGCCGTCCAACGTCACAGAGCTGCCGTTCGGCCCTGAGCACTCTAGCGTTTGGTCAGCTCCCGCATTGGCGACCGGCTGCTGGTTTGCCACCGTGCCGCCGGACAATCGGCTGAAAAAGATTTGAGAGATTCCCGGCGTAGCGTCCTGCCACGTCACGTTGATGTTGCCGTTCTTGTCCGCAACCACGTCCGGGGCTAAGGACAGGCGCGCGTCATTTGAAAGATTGAGCGACGCGGAAAATGTCGCGCCTGAATCCGTCGAGCGGCTGAAGAAGATATCCTCATTGCCCGGCGTGTCATCCTCCCAAGCCACATTTATATTCGCGCCGGCGTCGATCGTCAGAAACGGGTTGGCGGAAAAGCCGGCGTCGTTCGAGATATTCAGCGGAACCGAAAAAGTTGCGCCCCCGTCGCTTGAACGGGCAAAGTAGATATCCGGATGAAAGTCCGGCGGTAGGTTGTCGTTCCAGACCAGGTTGATATTGCCTTTGGCATCCAGCCCGATCTGCAGGTTTTGGGCATTGCCGGACCCGTTGGACAGATTCTTTGGAGTCGAGAACGTTGCGCCGTTGTCAGCCGACCGGCTGAAGAAAATGTCGAAATTTCCTGGACGGTTGTTCTCCCAGACCACGTTAATATTTCCAGTAAGATCTACGGCAACCCGGGGGATCACCGAGTTCCCGGTGTGATAGGACAGGCTCTTCGGGAATGAGAACGTCGTCCCCTGATCCGTCGAGTAGCTGAAGGAAATGTCTGAAGTCGAAGAAATATCGTCCTCCCACACCAGACTGACGTTACCGTTGAGATCTACCGCGATTTGCGGCGAAAACGAACCAGTCGTATTCATGGAAAGAACCGCTGGCGTCGAGAACGTGACGCCCCCGTCGGTTGAGCGGCTGAACAAGACGCCAAAATTGGGCGTATCGTTCTCCCAGACAACGTAGATGTTCCCGGCGGCGGCAACCGCAATCTGCGGACTCCCCGAATCAGCCGAATCATTCGACAGATTTATTGGCGTGGTGAAGCTAACACCTGCATTCGTCGAATGGCTGAACATAATGTCCAGGTTGCCCGGCGTGTCGTCCTCCCAAACTACGTTGACGTTGCCGGCGCTACCCACTGCAATCCGTGGATTGAACGAATCGCCCGATGTGTTGGAAAGATTTATCGGTGCCGAGAACGTCGCTCCGCCGTTCGTTGAACGGCTAAACAAAATATTGGAATTCGTGGCGGTATCATCTTCCCAGGCCATGTAAATGGTGCCGTTGGAGTCCACGGCGATTTGCGGCGTGAAGGAAAAATCCGAATTGTTGGATACATTTTTGGGCGTGGAGAACGTTTGTGCCCGGGCTGGGATGCACATCGTGGTCAGTCCCAGAATCACAATGGTGAAAATCTGACTCCAAGGCTTATAGCGAGCCATGCAGAGCCTCCTTGTCGGCGATCAGCGAACCAAGACACGTCTACTCAATCCCCTGTTCGACACTCGGAACTCCAAGTGAAACCGCCCCTGGCCCACCCTGTAGAAGCTTCTGAAACGCGCTTACTCTGGACCGCTTTGGATAAGGCCGCTCTCGCGCTCTACCGCTGCGAGGGACCCGCTTGCTTTTTTTCCATTATACAGGGACGCGAAAACAGGCAAACGGAGCGTTAACTCTGATGTGCCCTAGCTCTTAATGGACCGACGCCCCTGAGTGTAAGTCATTTATTTCCTGATGGTTAAATGCCACACTCGGCCCGTCTGAAAGCGCAAAAACTTCCCTCGCCAGTCGCCCACGAGCGGCCAACCGCTCATTGCGTTTCAGGGGTGAATTTGTGCGGAATTGCGGCGGCCGTGGGCTGCGCACTGAATGTCGTCCGATGGTCGCATTGTGGCACGGCTGCAGCGAAGTCGACCGGAAAAGCTCTAGGCTCTTCCCATCGTGGGTCATTCCTAAGTCGAAGTCCTGTAAACCTTTGCCTAAGAATTCGATGCTTACCCAGTCCGTTCCTTATTACATGGTTTACTGGATTGAATTGCGGCCGCGCTGCGGTACTCTGGCAGCAGTCCACATGAATCACTCCCGAGTGGCGATCATGTCCTTCACGGAGTGACTGCACACGATAGCCCCCGGCGGGCCTTTGCAGTTTGACCGCCTCGGAAGCTGTCCCTGGTCGCCACCGGGCAACTCGTCACGGCTGAACCCGCCAAATCATCCCAATGAGCGACATTCCGCCGCCTCAATATCGCAGCGTCTCAGCCGGTACAGTATTTACAGTATTGCAGCGCTCGCAAACGAGCGGCTAAGTTTCCTATGGGAACCGAATACTACGGGGGGAGTAAAGAATCATGGCCGACCTGCATCAAGATGTGCCCACACGGGATCAAGTCGAGCTTCGCGCGTATGAGCTGTATCTCAAGCGCGGTGGCGAAGACGGTCGAGACGTCGACGACTGGCTTGCCGCCGAGGCCGAACTGCGCAACCAGCATTCGTCGTCTGCCGGAAGGTTTGACACGCGGGACGATTCGCAGCAGAAGCCAAGAACGCTGGCCGCCTCGAGCGGTTCGAAAAACCTCTGACTGCTTGCTCTGCCGTGCGCCGTTTCCTGAACGCGCAGCGCCCGGAACGGGGATAATTTTGCGGTTATCGCATTCGCTCCAGAAGCTTCACCGCTGGTTCCAGCTCCTGGCGCTGCTTCCAGAAATTTGCCCACAGGTCGCCGGTTTTTTCCAGACGCCGGTCGAGTGACTTCAAGCTCCACTTCGCGGGAAGAAGCTTGCTGTCCAGTTCGTTCGTCCGCACCGGTGTCGACACGGGCGCGTGTGGAAACGCGCGCACGGAATACACCGACGCCAACGACTGCGCCTCGGAATTCTGGTGCGCATCGATTAAGATCCTGCCGCTGGGACGTCTGGCAACGCTGCGTTCAAACGTGAGCAGGCCCGGATGCTTTGCGTCAACCAGCGCCGATACGGCCTGCACAAATGTCCGCGCTTGTTCATACGTGTACCGCGGCTCGACAGGCAGAAAAATGTGGATTCCTGTAGCGCCTGACGTTTTTGCAAAAGCCGCCATTCCCGCCTTCTCAAGTATCCCCATTAAAACCTTCGCGACTTTGACCACCGTTGTAAAAGGCGTTCCGTCCGTTGGGTCCAGGTCAAAAAAAATGTAATCCGGATTCTCGACAGATCCCGCGCGGCTCGACCACGGGTTGTGGTCAATGCAGCCGAGATTCGTCAGATACAATAACGTCGCGCGATCGTTCGCAATAAAATAATGGATCTTTTTTCCTTTACCCTCGGACACAATCGGCGCGGTCTTCACCCAGTTCGGCGTATTCTTGTCCGCATCCTTTTGAAAGAAGGCATCGCCCGCGATGCCATTCGGATATCGCCGCAGCACCAGCGGCCTGTCCCTCAGAAAAGGAATCATCAGCGGCGCCATTCGATAGTAGTAAGCCAATAAATTCCGCTTCGTGATGTCGTCCCCGGGGAAATAAATCTTGTTTAAGTGCGTCAGCCGCAGTTCGCGCCCGTCGATTTCCGCGAACAGTTCTTCGCCTGTCCCGCTCGTCAGCTCCTGTTCAACCTGCTCTCCAGTGGCTTGTTTCGCTCTGGAGACCTGCCCTGTCTTCACCGGCGTACTCTTACGCGCGTTTGCGGCTTCGCTTTTCTGCTGTTTCGTTTGCTTCGCTTGATTCACCGGCTGTTTCGTTTCCTTTTCCAGCGTGCATTCGCGCGGGTTTCGGTCCTCCTGCAATCCCAGAAAGCGCGGCTGCCGCAAATGCGTGCCTTCGGTCCACCCGCCAAATTTCACTCGCGCCACCAGTTCCGGTTTCACCCACGTCGCTTTCTCGCGCGTCGACGGCCGCTCGTCAAAGGGACAATCGTCGCTCTTCAACGATTGCAACCGCGCCCACAATCGTTTTTGCAGGTTGACTGAAAATCCAGTCCCTGCTCCTCCGATAAACTTCAGCTTGTCTCCGTCGTACAATCCCAGGAGCAGCGCGCCGAAATATTCGCGTGTGCCGCGCGGCTCGGTCCAGCCGCCCACCACTGCGTCCACTTCCTTGTCCGTTTTGAACTTCAGCCACGCCGTTGTCCGTCCCGCGGGATACGCGCCTGAGACTTGCTTGCCTACGATGCCTTCCAGTTCACGCTTTACCGCAAACTCGAACAGCTCTTTGCCCTTTCCAATTTGGTGATCCGAATAGCGCACCACCGGGCCCGTCCGCAGCACTTGCCGTAGAAACTCTTTTCGCCCGATCAGCGGGACGTTGCGCAAGTCGTGCCCGTCGCAGTAAATAACGTCGAACGCGTAATACACCACCGGAATTTCTTCCATCGAGCGCGCCGAGGGATTCTGCACGCCCATTCTGTTCTGCAGACGCTGGAAATCGCTGCGTCCTTCGCCGTCCAGCGCCACGATCTCTCCATCGATGCAAGCCTCTTTGGCGTTTATGCTGTGCGCGATCACCGACAAATCAGGGTATTCGCGCGTGATGTCGCGATTCGTCCGTGACAGTAGCTTGAGCTTCCCATCTTTCACGCACGCCAGCGTGCGTATGCCGTCCCATTTGATTTCGAATAGCCAGCCCGGATCCGACGACGGATTCTCCGCTAATGTCGCCAGCGCCGCCTGGAATCTTGTCGGCATCGGTCCGGGCTGCGCACCCTCCGGCATTTTCAGTTTGTGCGACGTTTTTCCTGCGGACGTCACGGGCAACATAGGCTCGGCAACTTTGCCGGGTCCGCCGCTCGTGTCCGCGGCTGCGTCACGATGCTTGATGAGTAGCCAGTTCTTTTTGTCTCCGTTCCCGCGAATTCGGACCAGCACAAAACTGCCCTTCAGTTTCTGCCCGTACAATTTGAATTTTATTTCGCCGCGATTGATTTGCTCCGACGCGGACATGCTTCCTTCCGGCTCAAACGTGCCGCTATCCCAGATCGCGACTTCGCCCGCCCCATAGTGTCCTGCGGGAATCGTGCCCTCGAACGTCCCGTAATCGAGCGGATGATCCTCCGTCTCCACCGCCAGCCGCTTATCCGCGGGGTTCAGCGAAGGCCCTTTCGGCACCGCCCACGATTTCAAAACGCCATCTACTTCCAACCGAAAATCATAGTGCAGCCGCCGCGCGTGATGCTCCTGCACCACGAAATGATTCCCCGCGTGCCGCGCCACTTTCCCGCTTGGCTCGGGCGTCTCGCGGAATTTTCTCTTGCGCCGGTATTCTTGCAGCAACGTCATGGTCCGATTATAAGAATCCGCCTCCTCGCTCCAAATATCAAACGCGCATCTACAACATCAAATTTTCACCGCTACA
>Ga0134128_10001910_pt1 | contig 26267 bp, 23 predicted proteins | sample KB31754_FD_96462 | JGI IMG/M metagenome (GOLD analysis project Ga0134128, IMG submission 96462) | Terrestrial soil microbial communities with excess Nitrogen fertilizer from Kellogg Biological Station, Michigan, USA - KB3-175-4 | ecosystem: Environmental > Terrestrial > Soil > Unclassified ...
GCCAATGCACGCAGGCATACATGGCTGCGGGCCCGCCTCCCATCATCACTGCCACGCCAAGAGCTTCAGGCACTTCAGGACGAGTGGCACCAGCTGCAAGTGCATCACGTATATGGTAGGCGATATACGCTTTAGCTCCAACCATCAGGCTGGGGCGTCTGCCCTTGGACGCAGACCTTGTTCAAGGATATTGATTCTAATCATAGCGCGACCTTGAAATCGCTGAAGTGATGGTGGTCCGAGATCGCACACAGCCGGGTGATAGCGGAACCACTAGGATAGGAGGATTACTCCATCTTCGGCCGCGAGGTTACCTCGACACAGAGCGGTAATACTTAGGTTGCCTTCGAGGCGTGAGAAAGCTAGATACATAAAGCTATCTGAAGACGTATGCCAGTGCGCGGGAATGCGCGGTCAAACATGCGAGTCTTCAGTCGCATCCTAAAACCCAACGTACCGAATGACAGGCACGGATAGAGAAAACATCTACCGAGAATCGGGGGACTGCCAAACGCGTCACCGAGCTCGCGGGCGCATCGGTATTTCACAGCCATCGGTATCCAACTGGACTCACGTTGCGGCTGAGCGCGTTGTTGCGGTGGAGGCGGCAACAGGCGTCACATGCGCGGCGTTACGGCCCGACCTTTGCAGCGATCTCAACACGACTGGATTAGATGACGTCGACCTCATGCGCGCGCACGCCTACGCGCTCCTCGGCAGCCTGCTCCAGCGCGCTCCCGACGCCGATCTGCTTTCGCGCCTTGCGCAATTACGCGGGGACGCATCGCCGCTCGGATTGGCACTGACCGAGATCGCCGCGGCAGCGCATGAAGCCTCGACCGAGGGTGTTGAGCGAGAGTTTTTCGCTCTCTTCATCGGCATCGGCCGCGGTGAAATCGTGCCGTACGCCTCATTCTATCTGACCGGCTTTCTGCATGAGCGCCCGCTGGCGCGGCTTCGCGATGATTTGTCGCGGCTGGGCATAGATCGGGCCGAGGGCGTGGCGGAACCGGAAGATCATGCCGGCATTCTCTGTGAGATTATGGCCGGATTGACGAGCGGCGAGTTGCCAGCGCCGGCCGGCTCGGATCGGTTGATTTTCGAGAAGCATATGGCGCCGTGGATCGGACGCTTCTTTGCCGACATCGAAGCCGCCGCGGCGGCGCGGCTCTATCGTCACGTCGGAACGTTCGGACGTCTGTTCTTGCAAATCGAATCGGAAGCTTTCGCGCTCGCCGGCTGACCGGCGCGCGCGTGATCGAGGAGGAATCGCGATGAAGGTCAGGCCGAGCGACGAAAAGATCGTACGACGCCGTGACTTACTGCGCGGAATAAGCGCAGGCGCCATAGGCGGCACCGCCATGCTCGCAACCGCGCCATTCGCCAGCGCCGCGTTGGCCGGAAACGAGACCGCCGATGAAAGGCGCAAACCGCGCTACAACGTGAACTCGCCCGATGTTCAGGCGTTCTATCGCGTCAACCGCTACCCGGCGAAGAAGTAAAGGAGCAAAGGCCATGCTGATCAAGCGAACGGAACGACAGGCGCGCCGCGGTTCGCTCACGGCTCTTGCTGCAAATGGTTGTACCGGTCTCGATCGCCGTGCTTTCCTGCGCCGATCCGGCCTTGTTGCAGGCAGCTTCGCGGCAATCGGCACCCTGCCGCTGACTAGCGTGCGGAAAGCCGAGGCTGCTGCGGCTGGTCCGCTTACTTCCGGCGCGACGATCCACAAGGGTATCTGCACGCATTGTGCGGTCGGCTGCACGGTCACGGCGGAAGTCGCCAACGGCGTCTGGATCGGCCAGGAGCCGAGCTGGGATTCGCCGATCAATCGGGGCTCGCATTGCGCCAAAGGCGCCTCGGTACGCGAGTTGGTCAGCGGCGAACGGCGCCTGAAATATCCGATGAAGCTCGTCAACGGCCGGTGGACGCGCATCAAGTGGGACCAGGCAATCGACGAGATCGGCGACAAGATGCTGGAGATCCGGAAGAAATCGGGGGCGGAGTCGGTCTACTGGATCGGTTCGGCCAAGATGACCAATGAGGCCTCCTACTGGATGCGCAAAATGGGTGCGTACTGGGGCACCAACAACACCGACCACCAGGCCCGCATCTGCCATTCGACCACCGTCACCGGCGTGGCCAATACCTGGGGCTACGGCGCGATGACCAACAGTCTTAACGACCTGCGCAACGCCAAAACGATGATCTTCATCGGCAGCAACGCGGCGGAGGCGCATCCGGTCGGCATGCAACACATGCTGGAGAGCAAAGAGCTCAACAAGGGTAACTTCATCGTCTTCGACCCGCGCATGACCCGCACCGCGGCGCATGCGACGGAATACGCCCGCATCCGCCCCGGCACGGACATCCCTGTGCTGTATGGCATGATGTGGCATATTCTCAAGAACGGTTGGGAAGACAAGGAATTCATCAAACAGCGCGTCTATGGCTTCGACGATCTCCGCAAGGAAGTGGAGAAGTGGAATCCGGAGGAGTGCGAGCGCGTGACCGGCGTTCCCGGCAAGCAGATGGAATACATCGCCAAGATGTTCGCCACCGAAAAGCCGGCAACGATCCTGTGGTGCATGGGCCAGACCCAGCACTCCGTTGGCACCGCCAACGTGCGTGCCAGCTGCATCGCCTGTCTGATGACCGGCAATGCCGGTGTCGGTGCCGGCACCGGCGGCAACATCCTGCGCGGCCACGACAACGTGCAGGGCGCGACCGACGTCGGCCTCGATATCGTGACGTTGCCGTTTTATTACGGCCTGACTGATGCCGCCTGGCATCATTGGGCGCGCGTATGGGAGACCGATTACGACTGGTTCGTGTCGCGCTTCGACGACAAAAAGATGATGAACACGTCCGGCATCCCGCTGACACGCTGGTTCGACGCGGTGCTGTTGCCGAAGGACCAGGTTGAACAGAAGGACAATGTCCGCGCAATGTACGTGCAGGGCCATGCCAGCAACTCGATCACGCGCATTCCCGAATCGATGAAGGCACTGAAGGCGCTCGAATTGCTGGTCATCGCCGACCCGCATCCGACCACCTGGGCTTCACTGTCGGTGGAGGCTGGGCGTAAAGAGGGCACTTATCTCCTGCCGGTCGCGACGCAGTTCGAATGCAAGGGCTCGCGCATCGCGACCAACCGCTCGATGCAATGGGCCGATCCGATCGTCAAGCCGATCTTTGAGTCAAAAGACGATCTCGAGGTGATGTACCTGATCGCCAAGAAGCTCGGATTCGCCGACAAGATGTTCAAGAATATCAAGGTCACGAACAATCTTCCAGAGGCCGAGGACATCCTGCGCGAGATCAACCGCGGCAGTTGGTCGACTGGTTACTGCGGCCAGTCGCCGGAGCGTATCAAGGCGCATATGAAGAACCAGCACAAGTTTGATCTTGTGACGTTGCGTGCGCCGAAGGACGACCCGGAAGTCGGGGGCGATTATTACGGCCTCCCGTGGCCGTGCTGGGGATCGCCCGAAGTTCGGCATCCCGGAACGCCTTTGCTTTACGATACGACCAAGAGCATCCAGGATGGCGGCGGCACCTTCCGCGCGCGCTTCGGCGTTGAGCGCGAGGAAAAGCGGCCCGACGGCACCACCGTGAAGGTCAACCTGCTGGCCGAGGGCTCCTATTCCAAGGACTCGGAGATCAAGGACGGATACCCGCAGTTCACCTACGCCGTGTTGAAGAAGCTCGGCTGGGACAAGGACCTGGCACCGGGTGAACTTGCGACGATCCAGAAGATCGGCGGTGACAATGCCGACACTGTCTCATGGTCAACCGACCTGTCGGGTGGAATCCAACGCATCTGCATCAAGCACAATGTGATTCCATACGGGAACGGCAAGGCACGCATGAACGCGTGGAATCTGCCGGACCCGATCCCGGTGCATCGCGAACCGATCTACACCCCGCGCGTCGAACTCGTATCGAAGTATCCGACACTGCCTGACGCCAAGCAATTCCGGCTGCCGAACATCGGCTTCACGGTGCAGAAGACAGCGATCGACAAGGGCATCGCCAAGCAGTTTCCGTTGATCCTCTCGACTGGCCGCTTGGTGGAGTATGAGGGCGGAGGCGAAGAAACCCGTTCCAACAAGTGGCTCGCCGAGCTGCAGCAGGAAATGTTTATCGAGATCAATCCAGCAGATGCTGCCGCCCGCGGCATCAAGGACGGCGGCTGGGTCTGGGTAACGGGGGCAGAGAACGGCTCGAAGGCAAAGGTCACGGCGCTGGTGACCGAACGCGTCGGCAAGGGCGTCGCTTGGATGCCGATGCATTTCGGTGGCTGGTTCGGCGGCATCGACCTGCGCCGCAATTACCCGCAAGGTGCCGATCCAATCGTGCTCGGCGAAAGTGCGAATACGATTACGACCTACGGCTACGACCCGGCGACGGGTATGCAGGAACCGAAAGTCACTCTCTGCCAAATCCGAGCGGTATAAGGAGGCAGGACCATGGCTCGAATGAAATTCCTCTGTGACGCCGATCGCTGCATCGAATGCAACGCTTGCGTCACCGCCTGCAAGAATGAGAACGAAGTGCCGTGGGGCATCAACCGCCGGCGCGTCGTTACAATCAATGACGGCAAGCCCGGAGAGAAGTCCGTCTCGATGGCGTGTATGCACTGCACCGACGCGCCGTGTCAGGCAGTCTGTCCCGTGAATTGCTTCTACACCACGAGCGACGGTGTCGTGTTGCACGACAAGGACCTATGCATCGGATGTGGTTATTGCTTCTACGCCTGTCCGTTTGGCGCGCCGCAATATCCAAAGACCGGCAATTTCGGCTCGCGCGGCAAGATGGACAAATGTACCTACTGTGCCGGTGGTCCTGAGGCGGATGGCAGCAAGGAGGAATACGAGAAGTATGGCGCCAACCGCCTCGCCGAAGGCAAACTGCCGCTGTGCGCCGAGATGTGCTCGACTAAGTCATTGCTTGCGGGCGACAGCGATGTCATCGCCCAGATTTACAAGGAACGCGTGTCGAAGCGCGGCTACGGCTCGGGTGCTTGGGGATGGCAGACAGCATACCGCGAAACGATTGCGACGTGACGCGGATTCGTGAAGGCAGGCCCTCCGAAGAAGACACGGAGGGCCTGACACGAGGTCGAGCAGTATTGGGACGATCAAACGCATGCGCGCGCAGGGACATGGAGAAGACACATGATGAAGATCACGTCACGCCTCCGGACCATGCTCGGAGCGCTCGTGCTGGCCTTGATGGTCGCCTTCGCGGCCGCTCTGGCGCCCCAATCCGCGTCAGCCCAGCAGGTGAACCCGCAGGCGAGCGCGGTGCACGAACAGCAGTTGCTCAATCAGCTGAAGACCATCAAGGGACGCGGCACGATTCCCGATACCAAGTCATACGTGATCGAGCACCCGGCCGGCCGCGATTGGCAAGAGTTCCGCATGGCCACTTTGCAATGGATTGGCGGCGTTGCGATTATCGGTACGATCGTGCTGCTGATAATCTTCTATATGTGGCGCGGCTCGATCAGGATCGAGGACGGTCGCTCGGGCCGCACCATCCTGCGCTTCAATTCTTTCGAGCGCTTCGTGCACTGGTTCACCGCGACCTGCTTCGTCATCTTGGCCATTACCGGTCTTAACGTCACGTTCGGCCGCCCGATTTTCGTCGGCAGTTACGGCTCGGAGGCGTTCAGCACCTGGTCGCAATGGGCGAAGTACGCGCACAACTACGTCAGCTTCGCCTTCACCATCGGCGTCGTGATGATGTTCCTGATGTGGATCGGCCAGAACTTCCCGACCCGGGCGGATATCCAGTGGTTGAAGACGGGCGGAGGCATGTTCAGCAAGGGCCATGTGGCGCCGGCGCCGGCGTGGAAGTTCAATGCCGGGCAGAAGCTTCTCTACTGGTTCATCGTGCTTGGCGGCATTGCGATGATGATCAGCGGTTACATGCTCATCTTCCCATTCTATGGCGGCCTGACGGTCGGCAACATGGAGTTGGCCGAGATCTTCCACGGCGTGGTCGGCATGCTGTTCATCGCGCTGATCCTCGCGCACATCTATCTCGGCACGCTCGGCATGGAGGGCGCGTTCGAGTCGATGGGTGAGGGCACGGTCGACCTCAACTGGGCGAAGGAGCACCACAGCCTGTGGCTGCAAGAAGAGCAGGCCCACGCGAGGCCGCGCGGTTCGAAGACGCGGCCGGTGGCAACGCCTGCAGAATAACGGCAAGATCAGTTCGGTCAAAAGCGTCCGATTGGACGGACTGGCGGGCGACTTACGCGAAGCGCCATGCGCTTCCGAAACTCCAGATTTAGCGCACGGAAACGGCAAGCCGCTGATCCATCGGGAGGACCCGTGCATCGTCGCCCGACTGCCGCAGGCTCGGGTGCCGGTAATTGCGCTGGACGACATTGCCGGTATAGCAGAGCTGGTGCTTGCGAGGGCGGTGCCCGTGAAGGAGGTGAGCGGACGATGATCGCGAGAGTTGGAGCGTTCTCTCGACCTGACCGAAACCCTCCCTCTCTGAGTCGCGCGCGGTTTGCGAAATCGACGGTCAGGCACCTGCAAAGACGACGCAGGCGTCATCGCCTCGTCGCTGACGCAGACGACGAATTACTGGAATTGTCAGAGGAGGTGACCGCCGTCCCGTCTTGCAACCAGTCAGACTTCTCGGCGTCGATTCGACAGATAGGCATTTACGCGCCGAGCCGCACACTGCTCGGCTGCGAGAATGCCTCGTCCGCAGGGGTGTTCATATTGCTCAAAACTACGCCACTGATCACCGCGGCGATGATGGCGGCAAAAAAAGCGGTGAGAAACGCTTTCATGAACTGGCTCCTTTCAAAGGGTAAAGTCGATGCTATCACAAATCGTGTGCGCAAGAGAAGTTGCGGATCTGTTAGGGTTTAGGTCGCGGCCGAGACCGACCACCGGCTGGATGGATTGCGAGTTCAACGAAATGCAGTAGTTCTTTTGACGCATTAGGTGTTTCTGCATTACAGTCGATTAGCCAAGCGCCAGATAACAGCCGCGCGCCCGTCTCTGCGAGATTTTGAGCGTCGACGAGGTCTTCCGCAATCACCTCAAACGGCCGTGTCGTCCATTGTAGGCATGCTTCCAATTCAGTGATCGAGCGGGCCGCGGTCAGTTTCGAAGCAAGTTCGGACGCCAGGTCGACCTCCGATTGGATCCGATCGAACCATTGCCGGTTTGTCACCCGCAGCTGATCAAGGAACGCGATTTCAAAGTCCCCGGCGTTTTTCCTGCACAGCGCGGCGGATTCGACCGGCATGAGTCCAGGTGGCCGGGCTTTCACTCCCCGCCGGAGGTCGCACCGTCGTTCTATTGATATAGATCAACTGCTCTACAAGGTCACTGGGATTTGATGCTAGTTCCTCTGCGCTCTACGCGGCTCGCTAGTGGCTTTCGTTGCTAAACAATCCAACATAACTGCGCGCTTGGCGCAGAGTCCTGCGCGTGATCATTGCGTCCCGGCAATGTTGATCGCGGGTGCGGCATTCGTCGAAAGGGTCAATAAAATACACGATTGGCGCTCTGGCGCGGGCGGTCTCCATGGAGGAGCGGCATCCCCATTGCGCGGGCCAGATTCTGCGGGCCTACGGCGTCAAGGATGCTTATATGTATATTGGCGCATTGGTCATGGTCTATATCGTGCTGGCGATCATTGCGATCCTCCGCACGCCGGAAACCAAGAGCACCAACCTTGAGGTGGATGCGGCTGCTCCGTATAGCTCGAAACGCCCGCTTCCGGCTGGGTAATTCCCTCGTTGAACGGGGTTAGGAATCTAACGATGACAGACCTGATAAAAGTCAATTCGTCCAACGCTCCTGTGGCGCCCGGCGCCGCGACCGATATTCTGGACGTGATGCGGACTCTGCGGGATGCGAAGCAGCCATTTGCGTTGGCAACCGTCGTCGAAACCGCCGGCTCCGTTTCTGCGAAAACTGGCGCGAAGGCAGTTGTGGCCCAAGATGGCCGGGTGGTTGCGGGATGGGTCGGCGGGGGTTGTGCCGAATCAACCGTGTGTCACACCGCGCTCGACTGTATGGCCAGTGGCGAAAGCGAGATTATCGATCTGGACTTGAATGATGAAGTCCTTGGCACCGGCATGCCCTGCGGCGGCAGCATGCGAGTCTATGTCGAGCCGGCGCTGCCTAAGCCAACGCTGTGGATCCTCGGACATGGACGGGTGGCCGAGAGTCTTTGCGCAATGGGCGCCATGATGGATTTCGAGGTCGTGGTGGACGACCCGATGGCCGACCGTGAGCGCTATCCGACAGCTTCCCGTCTCCTTCCGGACGATCTGTCGTACGATCGGCTTGCGCCGGGGCCAGATGATTATGTCGTGGTTGCAACTCAGCACAAAGGTGATCATCAATCGATGGATCGCTGCCTGCGGTCCCCGGTGTGCTACATTGCACTCATCGCCAGTCGCAGGCGGTCCAAGCTGGTTATGGATTATTTGCGCGGACGAGGTTTTAGCGAAGAGGACCTGAGAAAGGTCTATGCACCGGCCGGCCTCGATTTTCATGCGCGAACTCCCGACGAGATTGCACTCGCGACATTGAGCGAAATCGTCATGTTGCGACGGTCTGGCACCGGCGCACATCGACGTGACGTGATACAGGAAACGCGCCCCGTTCCCTTGGTTGCTTAGCATCCTACCTACAGAACCAGCCCATTGTGGTGAGCGCTCCCTTGGCTGACCTGTCGAAGGTTAGGTTAACCGTTGAGGCGCTTACGGTTCGATTCTGGTAGGACATGCACGATCGGTTTCGGCTTCCAGGCCTCCTTGACTTCTTGTTCCGGCGGTAGCGCGACGCATCGTCTGCCGTGGTGTGGCCGCCGTGTCGATGAATGACAGCCTCGATGAGTCGCGGCCCTTCTCCGGCTCGAGCCGACGCAATCGCCGCGGCCGCAACGGCGCATGGCAAAAATGTCGTTGCCGTCGACCTGCTCGCCGCGAAATCCAGCTGCGATGGTTTTGCGCCAGTATCTGCGATGCCGTCTGCTACTTGAGCGGCACCGAAAACCCATTGCTTATTGTTGACTACGAACACAACGGGCAATTTCGCTGCACCGGCGAATTTCATCGTCCTCCCACACATCGCCTTTCGGGCTCCCGTCACCAAGCATGCAAACCGCTACGCGTGGTTGCTTGCGATATTTGAAGGCGTAGGCGGTGCGGAGCCTTCGATCCGACCGGGATGCAAAACGGAAAGTCTTGGACCGGTCCCGCCCGGTGGCTGCCGCGCTCGTCACCGCCCCAAAACAGCAGGGTGTTTTCCATGGTCACACCGCGCCACAACGGCGCAGCATTGTCGCGGTAACCCGGGAGTAGGACATCGTTTGCCTGGATGGCACTGCCGACTGCGACGGCCTCTTGGCCAAGGTGAAGTGGCATTAGGTCCCGAGCCCCCCGTGCGTTGCAGATCAATCATCATCTCCTCGCTGCCATCCGCTGAGGATCGCGATGATCCTCGGCTAAGAAAGGGCCGCGTGCAAATGTCGCCCCCGTCTTCATCGAAGGCCTGCAGCGCCGTGGCTTGAACGTCCCAACTAAAAACATTGCGCAAGCGCAATAATTATGACCGAGGCACTGCGCGATTGGATTGTGTACGTTGGCTTAGCTCGTAGTGCAGCGATAACAATCAACAATAAAAGCCACCATTGATATCCGTCGGCGACTAGGTTTTGAGTTGATGGCTATAGAGAAACTACGTCGAACCATCGATAGTCAGGAGAAAATAAACAGTGTCATGTCTCATGATCACAAACCAACGCAATGGTGGCTCATTTTATTGCTTGTGCCGTTCATCGGCGTCTTGTGGGTACCGTTCTTCAATCGCGTTGACCCGCAGATAGGGGGAATTCCATTTTTCTTTTGGTATCAGTTCTTGTGGGTTGTCATCAGCGCATTTGTGACTGCACTCGTCTATTTCAAAGCAACTCCACGACCGAAACCGGTCTGGCAAGAACAAGCGCGGCGCGAGTGAAGTATTTGAGAGGAAGCACGCCATGAACTGGATTGCATTTACTGTATTCATTGCGCTCTTCGCCTTGGTGACAGTGCTTGGCTTTATTGCCAGTCATTGGCGGCGTGGCGATCTCGATCTCATCGATGAATGGGGTCTTGCCGGTCGGCGACTAGGTACGTTTATCACCTGGTTTCTCCTCGGTGGCGACCTTTACACGGCCTACACTTTCGTCGCCGTACCGGCACTCGTCTTTGGCGCGGGCGCGATTGGATTCTTTGCGCTTCCGTACACCATAATCGTTTACCCCTTCGTCTTCGTCGTGTTTCCCCGCCTTTGGTCAGTTGCCCAGAAGCACGGTTATGTCACTGCCTCGGATTTTGTGCGCGGCCGATTCGACAGTCAGCCGCTCGCACTCGCGGTCGCGGTGACCGGCATTTTTGCCACCATGCCGTACATCGCCCTTCAGCTCGTGGGCATTCAAGTCGTGCTGGCCGGGATGGGCATTTCAGGGACGGGTTTCGTCAGCGACCTGCCGCTCGTCATTGCATTCGTAATTCTTGCAGCATTTACTTATACGAGCGGGCTTCGCGCGCCCGCGGTGATCGCGGTGGTAAAGGACCTTCTTATTTATGCGACGGTGCTCACGGCCATCGTTGTGATCCCGATCGAGCTCGGCGGGTACGGCAAGATATTTGCGAGCGTACCCGCGGGCAAGCTCATCCTTCCAGAGCCTCCCGGCGGTTCGTTTGGCTCCTACAGCGCTTACGCCACACTGGCGTTGGGTTCAGCCTTTGCGCTTTTCCTCTATCCGCACTCGGTGACTGGCGTCTTGAGCGCCAGCAGCCGGCGCGCCATCATGCGTAATTCCGCCCTCTTGCCAGCCTACACTTTTCTCCTGGGCCTGATCGCCTTGCTTGGCTATATGGCGATCGCGGCTCATGTCGGTGATATGCCAGCCTTTGCATCCTACTTTAAGCAGTACGGTCCAAATTTCGCGGTGCCCGCCTTGTTTCTCGCGACGTTCCCGTCCTGGTTCGTGGGTTTTGCCTTCGCTGCCATCGCAATTGGCGCCCTCGTTCCCGCAGCGATCATGTCGATCGCAACGGCTAACCTGTATACGCGTAACATCCATCGGGTCTATTTCCAACCGAACTGCACCAAGGCGCAGGAGTCAAAGATCGCCAAGCTTGCGTCTCTGGTCGTAAAGTTTGGGGCGCTCGCTTTCATCCTGTTTTTACCGCAGAAATATGCAATTCAGCTGCAGCTTTTGGGAGGCGTTTGGATTATCCAGACCCTGCCGGCCGTTGTCCTTGGGCTCTATACCGGCTGGCTGCACCGGCACGCGTTGTTGATCGGGTGGGCAGCGGGGATTGTTGCGGGGACTGCGATGGTGGCGTCGCTCGGGTTCTCCACGTCGGTGTATCCGCTCCACATCGGTGGCCTTACGATCCCTTGCTACGCAGCACTTTCATCGCTTGTCATCAACTTGGTGATCACTGTGGCATTTACTTGGCTCTTCAACGTTGCGCGAGCCAAACCTGGCCGAGACGCCACCATCGAGATCGACTATCAGGAAGCGGTGCTGTGAACCCGGCTATCGATCGATTCTACCGGACGCTCGTGCGCGATGCGCCCGATGCCATCATCTACGCCGATTCACTGGGGGCGATTGCCTTCTGGAACAAAGGCGCCGAGCGGATTTTCGGGTTTTCGGAGGCCGAAGCCGTGGGAGAATCGCTCGATATCATCATTCCCGAGAATCTTCGGCAACGTCATTGGGATGGCTTTGCGAAAACCATGCGGACGGGAAAGACGCGTTATGGTGCTGGCGACGTGCTTGCGGTTCCAGCCTTACGAAAGGACGGCTCGCGGATTTCCATTGAGTTCACAATTCTCCCATTTGCCGATCAAGCGGGGCGAATACTCGGAATGGCGGCGATCCTGCGCGACGTCTCGAAGAAATTCGAGGAGCTGAAAGCGTTGCGTAAAGAATTGGCGGCCCTCCGATCAGCCTCTGGCGTAGCCGCACTATCGTCTGCGGCATCCAAATGAGCACTGGCTGGCGTCGTCTCGTGCGGCTCCTTATATGTCGAGGATGAGGAGCCGTTTGTTTGGCGAGCATTCGGACAGGCCAGAACTGTGCCATACCCGGCGAAACGTCTTGGCCGGCGCCAACTCAAAATAGACACAGCGAATTTGCTGGCGATTATACACTTTCAGGCGGTCGCATGCTTGGTAGGCGCAGTACGCATCGACTGGCGCCCGCCCGTGAGCCGATCAAGTGCGGCCAGGATAGTATCAACTGCAACGGCTTCGCCGCCATCCATCCCTTCTTCTTCCGCCACCGCCATCTCGATCGCGTCATAGGCCCAGCGCCGCAGGATCTCAACCTTGTGTTTGTGAGCCAAGCCGGCATGCTCGACGACGGTATCCGGCTCTTTGAAGACTGAAGCGGGATCGAACAGGGCTCGATCGAGATTGACTTGTTGCGCGGTTGTCATCGGCGCCTCCACTCCGCACTTCCATCGGTTTCCCAGTAAGCCTCTCACATCGCACACAAATCCAACTTTCGTCATCTTGCAAGTGCGGCCTGCCGTCGCAATGACTTGCGATACCGCTCTCGGTCCCTGCGTCGGATTTATGATGCAGCGCAAGGACGACTGAATTTTACCCAAGGATGATTGCTATGAGTCCAGCGCGGAGCCTTTGCGACTTCCCATGGTGTCGCATCAGCGCCCGCAAACCTGGGAGGGTAACTTGTCCGTTCCGGCGAATAACGTCCTGGAAGCTCGTCGCACTTTGACCGTCGGAGGTCGGGAGTATGACTACTTCAGTCTGGAGGCAGCAGCCGCGGCAGCAGGTGTCGGCGACATAGGGAAGCTGCCATTCTCGCTCAAGGTACTGTTCGAAAACCTTGTGCGCTTTGCGGATGGTCGCGTCGTGACCATTGACGATATCAAGGCCGTTGGAACTTGGCTGAACACACGAACTTCCGAACATGAGATTGTATTCCACCCCGCCCGCGTGCTCATGCAGGATTTCACCGGGGTTCCCGCCGTGGTCGATCTCGCAGCCATGCGCGAAGCCAAGCGCAAGCTTGGTGGTAATGCAGCAAAGATCAATCCGATTTTGCCGGTCGATCTTATTATCGATCACTCAGTCATGGTCGACAGCTTCGGATCGGCTGACTCCTTTCGCATCAATGTGAAGCGAGAGCTGGAACGCAACCGCGAGCGCTATGCGTTCTTGCGCTGGGGGCAGGCTGCCTTTGACAGGTTTCGATTGGTGCCGCCGGGTACCGGTATCTGCCACCAAGTCAATCTGGAGTATCTCGCTCAAGTCGTGTGGACTGGAAGCGAGAACGGGAGGACCATCGCTTATCCTGACACCCTGGTCGGTACGGATAGCCACACCACCATGGTCAACGGACTCGCAGTCCTTGGCTGGGGCGTAGGTGGCATTGAGGCCGAAGCCGCCATGCTGGGGCAGCCTATTTCGATGGTGCTTCCTGAAGTGGTGGGTGTCCGTCTCCACGGCTCCCTCCAAGAGGGCGTTACCGCAACCGACCTCGTACTGACGCTCACTCAAATATTGCGCCGTAAGGGGGTGGTCGGTCGGTTCGTCGAATATTTTGGGCCCGGGTTGGAGAGTCTGACAATTCCTGAACGGGCCCCCCTCGGCAACATGGCCCCTGAATATGGAGCCACGTGCGGCTTCTTTCCCATAGATGCCGAGACATTGCGCTATCTTTCTTTCACCGGTCGCGATTCTCAGCAAATCAAACTCGTCGAGACTTATGCCAAAACGCAGGGAATGTGGCACGACGAGAATGTCTCTGATTCGGTATTCACCGAAACGGTCGACCTCGACCTCGCGAGCGTGGAGCCATCAATTGCAGGTCCACGGCGGCCGCAGGATCGGGTGTCGCTTGCCAAAGCTTCCGAGGCATTCGTCGCCGAGCTGCCACGGCTCGTCGGCCACTCCCGAGCGGAATCGGCTGTGAAGAAAGTGCCTATCCGCGGCACTTATTACGAACTTCAAGACGGTGACGTCGTTATTGCCGCGATTACCAGTTGCACAAACACCTCGAACCCCAGCGTCATGTTAGCCGCAGGATTGCTCGCTCGGAACGCGGTAAAGCGCGGGTTGAAGGTGAAGCCGTGGGTCAAGACGTCCCTGGCGCCGGGAAGCCAAGTTGTCTCCGACTACTTTGCCGCGGCGGGCATACAACGCGATCTTGACGCGCTCGGCTTTAATCTCGTGGCCTATGGATGCACTACCTGCATCGGAAACTCCGGTCCGCTCCCAGAGGCTATTGCCGAGGCAGTAGAGCAGGGCGATCTCGTGGTAACAGCCGTGCTCTCGAGCAATCGCAACTTCGAGGGTCGAATCAATTCCGAAGTGCGGGCTAACTACCTCGCCTCGCCGCCCCTTGTCGTTGCCTACGCCCTCGCGGGGACAATGAGGGCCAATCTTGCCACCGAGCCTCTCGGCGACGGGGCAGATGGCAAACCTGTCTATCTGAAGGACATCTGGCCATCGAACAAAGAGGTCAGCGATACCATTCGGCAGGCGCTCTCGCCGGCAATGTTTCGCAAACGCTACCAAGACATCTTTGAAGGAGGATCCGAAGTATGGCGGGATATCCAAGCCCAAAAGGGAGAGACCTATGAATGGGACCGAGCGTCGACCTATATCGCGCATCCACCCTATTTCGAGAACATGGCCAAGCGGCCAGCGCCGCTTACCGACATTATACTAGCGCGACCTTTGGCTATCTTCGGCGACAGCGTCACAACCGATCACATCTCGCCCGCCGGTTCGATCAAGGCAGACAGTCCTGCTGGAAAATATCTGCTCGACCATCAGATTCGTCCGATCGAATTCAATTCATACGGATCAAGGCGAGGAAATCACGAAGTGATGGTGCGTGGCACCTTTGCCAATATCCGCATTAGGAATGAAATGGTACCTGGCACCGAGGGAGGCTTTACCAAGTATTTGCCAGACGGCACGATCATGCCGATCTACGACGCTGCGATGCGATATGCAACCGATGATGTGCCACTCGTCGTAATAGCCGGCAAAGACTACGGCATGGGCTCCTCGCGTGACTGGGCAGCAAAGGGCACACTTCTCCTAGGCGTCAAAGCCGTGATTGCAGAGAGCTTCGAACGCATCCACCGGGCAAATCTGGTCGACATGGGCGTACTACCGCTTCAGTTCAAGGACGGAACAGATCGCCGTAGCCTTAAACTTGATGGGTCAGAGCGTTTCGACGTCGTGGGCGTTGCCGGCGAGCTTGTGCCAGGAGGGAGGCTTACCTGTCGAATCCACCGCACCGATAATCGGGTGGACGCTATTCCGCTCCACTGCCATCTCGATACGCTTGATGAGGTCCAATACTTCCGCAATGGCGGGATTCTGCAATACGTGCTGCGGAGCCATCCTGATGATGATTGAGGTCCCTTTTGCTGCGTGCTTGGCGGCGCAACCCCAACCACTTTGGCGCCAGCATACTGCTGTTGGCTTGTGGTTCGTTGTGAAGGCAATCGGCGACACCTCGGCAACCTGCAGCCAACAACGCTCGACCACAAATTCCAAAATCCAGCGATGCACTGTCAATGGTATTGTATGGGCCATCGCCCGCAATGCCGTTTTGACTGTTCGCATATAACGTCCGTTGGGAGAATAGCGATGATAAAAGACATTGTGCTTAATTTGAGCGCCAAAAAATCTGGGAGTCGCGCGATAGAATACGCGGTTTCGATGGCTAGCACGCTTGAGGCACACATCGCCGGAATTGCCTTCGTCTACGATCCTTTCGATCTGGTTTCACACCTGGGCTACATTGCGACTGATGTTGTTCAGGAGCAATGGCGCGATTACAAGGCCGAGGCACAGGCGGCCTTAGACCGGTTTAGCCAACTAGCCTCACGGGCCGGCGTCTCGGCTGAGCCGATGATGCTGCGGGCAAGCTTCGCGAGCGTCGGTGATCGCTTCGGCGAGATCGCGCGACGTTTCGACCTCTCCGTTGTCGATCAAGTCAACTCAGAAAGTAACACGACTGAAGGCGCGATTATCGAAGGTGCATTGTTCGATTCCGGCCGGCCGGTGATCATCGTCCCCTACGTTCACAGGGCGCCGCTTAAGCTCGACCGTGTCATGATTTCCTGGGACGGCAGCCGGCCGGCGACGCGCGCAATCGCCGATTCTATGCCACTCCTTAAACGAGCGGAGCATGTCGAAGTGGTCATCGTCGGTAACGAACGAGGCAAGCAAGACGAGGTTGAAGGCGCCGACATCGGCCGCCACCTTGCTCGTCATGGTCTTAACATCGGCGTCCAGCGCATCAGTCACGACAAAATTGATATTGCCGACGCGCTGCTTTCCCATGCTGCCGATAGTAATGCGGATCTCATCGTCATGGGCGGTTATGGACACTCGCGCCTACGCGAGTTCGTGCTAGGTGGTGTAACTCAAAGCACGTTGCACTCGATGACGGCCCCGGTCTTGATGTCGCACTAATTAGCTCTGCGAACTTTCATGGACGTGAGCCAACGGATTACTTTAGCCAGGACAGAAGCCCTCGATCAGATCTGTTTTGCGGAGATCGATGGCATCATATTCCCGCGATCAATTAGCAGCCACGAAACGCTCAACCCGTCGCAATCGATCTCGCGCCGCCGCGGCGCATTTCTAACTGGCGGCGGAGGTGCGTGCGATCCAGTCCTCCACCCGTGGCCGCTATTGGCCCTCGCATGCAATTCGCGGCGGAGGTATGCAATTCATGCGACATCCGGGTTCCTCCCCGTGAAATTTCTGCTAACTCCATAGTCTGATTAGGCTTTCGGCGTTGGGGCTCCTAAGGAGAGACTCCGCTGTGTCGTCCTTTCTCCACATGCGGTTATGTCCTAATGTTAGTTTAGGCTTCAGTCGGCCTCCTGATGCTTCGGCGGGGTCACTTCAGCACTTCCGTCGGCGTCCCTCGGTAAGCACAATAACAAATTGGCATTCGGAGGAGCACTCGTGCGCGTCTCAGTTCCAGTGCCTTCCAAGGCCATCCAAGATCGACTAATCGACAAGCACCCTTTTGTAATTAAGCTTTCGTCCCATGCGCCCCTCAACGCGGATGATGTGAAGGCGCTGGGCCACGCACTCAATCACAGGCTAACTGTGAAGAAGGGCAAGGACGTTATTGTCCAGGGTTTTGAATACAAAGGATTGGATATCATCGAAAGCGGCTTTGCTATCCGCTACACGCTGTTACACAAAGGAGGACGACAAATCATTAATACCTTGTTGCCGGGAGACATTGTCGGCTTCCCAGCATCTTTTTTTGACCGCTCGATCTTCTCCGTAATGGCCGCCACCGAGATGAGCCTGCACCGGATGTCGTTCGATACATTTGTCGAGCTTTGCAAAGGAAGGCCCAACATCGCGCTTGCGCTCATATGGTTCGCCGCCCGGGAAGCAGCGGTCTATGCACATCATCTTGTCGATGCTGGCAGACGATCGCCGCTTGAGCGAGTTGCTCATTTTGTTTTGGAGATGCATTTTCGATTGAAAGCCGTCGGATGGGCTTCAGAGAACGCCTTTGAATTACCGCTTTCGCAGGAAGGCATCGGCGACGCGGTCGGGTTGAGCGCGCCTCACGTGAACCGGATGTTCAGCGAGCTCAAGCACGAAGGGTTGATCGCTGTAGAGGGCCATGAGATAAAAATCCTCGATAGAGCTGCGCTACAGATTATCGCGGAATTTGATCCTTCGTACCTTGTGCGCGCGTCATTTCAGCAGCATCAGGCGAAGCGGTAATCACGCATCCCGGCAGCCGCTGCATTACCCAGACGGCGGGTGGGGGTCAGTCTGCAAGTTGAGATGCGCCGCGGCCGATGCGCAAAATACCGGTTGCCCCGATCCGACCGTTCTGTGCTTCCCCAATCTCGACGGCAGCCTGTCCAATCTGATCACAACAGGCGGACAGACCGTCCCCGCGACCGGCGCGCTTGCCGCGCCGTCAATCCTCGGCGAAATCGATCGCGCCTGGACAAAACACCAACAGCTTCGGCGGCTCGGCCCAGGTGGCGTCGTCGGCCGACGTGTTCGGCCACGGCAACAATTTCGTTCTGGACTGAGTGTCGACCGCGGCCTCGTGCAGTTCTCGACCACGAGCGAACTCGGAACGGTCAATGCCAATACATTTCCGTTTGTCGTCGGCACCGGCTTGTTCATCGATCAGCCGTCGGGCGACGTCGCGCCTGTCGGGCTGGGCGCGCAGACGCTCTACACCGGCGTCTACACGACCGATACGTTCGACGTCACCAAGCGGCTCACGGTCACCGCGGGCGGTCGCTTCAACGTCACCTAGCTCACGCTAACGGACGAGCTTGGCAACGATCCGATCCTGAACGGCAGCCACAGCTACAGCCATTTCAATCCAATGGCGGGCGCGACTTATAAGCTCACGCCCAACCTCGCGCTTTACGATTACGAATCGCGCGCCCACATCGCTGGAGCTTGCCTATTCGACGCCAACGGCCACATCTTCGTCGTTCCCGGCGACCACCTTGCCGGCATTCCGGACTATCGATTCAAGGCTGGCGCCGAGTACCAGATCACCGTTCCGTGGAAATTCGGGGCCGACCTCAACGCCGTCGGCAGTCAGTACCTGATCGGCGATGAACCCAATCAGAGCCCCAAGGTTCCAGCCTATTGGGTGGTGAACGTGCACTCGTCCTACGAGGTTTCCGACCATCTGGAGCTGTTCGAATTGGTAAAGAACCTGTTCGACCGGCACCATTATGTCTACGGCAGCCTCTTCGACGTGACGTCGTTCCCGTATCTGAATCTCACCGATCCGCGCACGTTCGTGCCCAGAATGCCGATTGCTGCCTATGCCGGCTTGCGTGCGACGCTTTAGACGGCCACCGCGGTTCGTTTCGGTTGCGTCGGCGCAAGGCGTTGTACTAACGTGACGTTTGCCGTCGCCATGCTCGCCAAAAGAGCAGTCCCCCATCGGGACAAGAAAATGACGGCCGCCCTACGGGAATTCAGGCCAGCGTGGGAGAGACCATGGCCCAATTGTCGTTGCGCAATGTCGTTAAGCGGTTCGGCGACACCGATGCGGTTCGCGGCATCAATCTGGAAATCGCCGACGAGGAATTGCTGGTTCTGGTCGGCCCATCGGGCTGCGGCAAGAGCACCACGCTGCGGCTCATTGCAGGGCTAGAGGAGTTGAGCGACGGCGAAATCTACATCGGCGGCGATCTGGTCAACGACTTGCCGCCACGCGACCGCGACATCGCCATGGTGTTTCAGAATTACGCGCTCTATCCGCACATGACCGTGTTCGAGAACATGTCATTCGGACTGAAACTGAAACATTTTCCCAAGGACGAGATCCGCCGGCGGGTCGAGGATGCCGCCCACATCCTCGACATCAAGGAGCTTTTGGCGCGGCGGCCCAAGCAGCTTTCCGGCGGCCAGCGTCAGCGCGTCGCCATGGGGCGCGCGATCGTACGCAATCCGAAGGTTTTTCTGTTCGACGAGCCGCTGTCGAATCTCGACGCCAAGCTGCGCGTGCAGATGCGGACCGAGATCAAGAAAGTTCATCAAAAGGTCCGCACCACATCGGTCTACGTCACGCACGATCAGGTTGAGGCGATGACGCTCGCGGACCGGGTAGTAGTGATGAATGGCGGGCGCATCGAGCAGGTCGGACCGCCGAACGAGCTTTACCATCATCCGCGAACACGCTTCGTCGCCGGCTTCATCGGTTCGCCGGCTATGAATTTTCTGCCCTGCCGTCTGGTCGAGCGAAGCGGCGCATTAGCCGTCGAGATCGGCGATGACCTGTCGCTGCCAGTGCCGGCGCGGCGAACGGCAATCTATCGGTCCCATGCCGGGCGAGATTTGCTGCTCGGCTTGCGGCCCGAACACATCACGGAACGGCGCTCTTATGTCGAGGGCGCGGAGTTTACCCGAACGGTCGATGTGCTCGAACCGATGGGCACCGAAACCATGGTCCATCTCGAGATTGCCGGCGCGGACGTGTGCGCCCGCTGCTCGCCAGATATTTCAGCTGCCCCTGGAACGCCGATGAGCTTTATGGCGCAAATGGACCACATGCACCTGATCGACCCGGCGACCGAAGAAGTGATTACCGCACAGCAGAATAAGGTGGTTGCGGCCTGACTTGCTGGTGTAAAGCCGGCATGCGGCATTAAAGCCGAGATGGCGCCGCTCAACCGGCCGTGGTATATGGTACGATTATGCGTGAGAAACTTTAAACGAACGGCCGTAAACGGCTGTCCGCGGCAGCGGGCTTAAGCCCTGAAGTTTTCGACCCGTCTGTTACGCGGCTCAAATCAACCGCAGACGATGGGAGGAAGACGATGAGAAAGCTGACCCGGCGTACGGTAGTTCGCGGCTCGCTCGGCGTTGTCGCGGCGGCACTGGTTGCGCGGCCCTGGATTGCCAACGCCCAAGCCAAGACCGCCACCGCATGGTGGAACCAAGGTTTCGTTCCCGAGGAAGATGCTTCCTTCAAGGCGATGGTCGCCGAGTACGAGAAGCAAAGCGGCAACAAGATCGACTACAGCCTGATCCCGACCGGGCCGCTGATGCAGAAGATGGTGTCCTCACTGACCAGCGGCGACGTACCCGACATCATGTCGCACGACACCCAGGACGCAACCGTCATCCCGCAGAATGCCTGGAAAGACAAACTCGTCGATATGAGCGACATCGTGGAGCCGCTGAAATCGCAGCTGCATCCGACCGCCTACCTCGCGTCTTACTATTACAACAGCGTCACCAAGAAGCGCAGCGCCTATCAGGCCCCGTTCAAGACCGCGACCTTGCCGTTCCACATCTGGCGGCCGCTGGTCGAAAAGGCCGGGCTAAAGGTCGAAGCTGCACCCAAGACCTGGGATGCGTTCTGGAATTATTTCAAGCCGGCGCAGACAAAACTGCGCAGTCAGGGCATGCGCGGGGTCTATTCATTGGGCCTGCAAGCGACGACCAACGGCCCGGCCGACGGCAACAATCTGTTTGCCTATTTTCTCGCCGCTTACGGCGGATACGACATCATCACACCGGACGGCAAGGCGCATCTCGACGATCCCAAGGTCAAAGCCGCGGTTGTCAAAACCATCAGCTTCATCACCACCGCTTTCAAGGAAGGCTACGTGCCGCCGGGCGCGCTCGACTGGGGCGACCCCGACGACAACAACGCCTATCATGCCAAACAAATCGTCATGGACCTCGACGGTACCATCTCGACCGAATTGGCGATGATCCACGACCCTGAGAAGTACAACGACGCGGTGGTCATGGGCTTGCCACTCGACAATGACGGCAAGCCGATCACCTCACCGCTCACCGTCGGCGGCGCCATTATTCCGAAAGGCGGCAAGAACGTTAAGGTCGCCAAGGAGTTTGTCCAGTTTGTGATCCAGCCCAAGGTTGCGGGGGTTTATTTGAAGTCAGGACTGGGGCGCTGGCTACCAGCGATACCGAGCATCGTCAAAAACGATCCGTGGTGGACCGATCCCAAAGATCCGCACCGTCTCGCCTATGTCACCCAGGGCGTTCTGGGCAAGACGATGCCGCGCCACTACGCCTACAATCCCGGCATGTCGGAAGCCAACGCGGCGCAAATCTGGGGCACGGCGCATGCCAGCGTCATTCGCGACGGCGTCAAGCCAGAAGCCGCCGCCGATACGGCGCTGAAGCACATCGGCGCCATCCTCGCCAAGTACCCGATCGAACAGGCTTGAGAGGCAGACGATGAGCAGCACGACATTTGAAGCCGCCCGCGAGCTGGCAGCTCCATCGCCGTCGCTGCCGCGGCGTCGCCGATGGCGGGGCGGCCTTCAAGGTTCGGAATTCACCTGGGCCATCGCTTTCGTCGTGCCCTATATCGGGGTATTCGTTGCCTTCGTACTTTATCCCGTAGCTTACGGCCTTTGGATGGGCCACTCGCCCGCTCTTTATAGCGAGCTGTTTTCCGATCCGATCTACCTGCGCACCGTGGTCAACACGGTGCTCTTTGTCGGCATCGGCGTGAACCTGAAAATGTTCGGCGCGCTGCTCATGTCCGGCTTCTTCATGCGCAAGAGCTGGTGGACCAAGGGTCTGCTGTTGATCTACGTGCTGCCTTGGGCGGTGCCGGCGCTGCCCACCTTCATTTCAATCCACTGGATGCTCAATGGCCAGTGGGGCCTCGTCAACAACGTGCTGTGGGATCTTTTCCACATCGACGGACCGGGCTGGCTCGACACCTCCCGCTGGCTGGCGCTCGGTTCGGTCATTACCACGCACATCTGGAAATGGATGCCGTTCTGGACCGTGATCCTGCTGGCCGGCCGCATGGCGATCCCGCAGGAGCTCTATGACGCGGCCGATGTCGACGGCGCCACGGGCGTGCGCCGCTTCGCCCATGTCACCTTCCCGCTGCTGGCCAACCTTTATCTCATCTGCACACTGCTCTCGACGATCTTCGTCCTGGGAGAATTCAACGAGGTCTATTTCGTCACCGGCGGCGGACCTGCGCTTTCGACGCATGTGCTGGCGACGCTCGGCATCCGCGACGCCTTCCAGGTTGCGCGGCCCGATCTCGGCGTCGCCACGGTGATGACGGCGCTACCGCTCCTGATCCCGCTGGTCATCATCCTGATGCGCAAGCTGCAGACGACAGAGGTGCAGCTGTGAGCGCAGTGACCGCGGACGGCGTCGCCAAACGGCGTCCGAACTATCGGCTCAGGCGCAAACTGACCGAAGCCGCCGCCGTCGCATTCGCGTGCGTACTTGTAATCTGGACGGTAACGCCGATTTACAACATGGTATTCGTGTCGCTGGAAACACATGGCGACGTCTTCACCTCTAACATTTGGCCGGCGCATCCGACGCTCAAAAGCTTCTGGATAGTCCTGACCGAAGACTACTGGTACCTGCAGTATTTCTGGCATCAGTTCGCCAATAGCATCTATATCGGTGCGGCCACCACCTTCATCACTTTGCTGGTCGGATCGCTGGCCAGCTTCTCGATCGGCCGCATGCGGCTCAAGAACGGCTGGATCGTCAGCAATGCCGCACTTCTGACCTACGTGATCCCCGCGTCATTCCTGGCGATCCCGTTCTACAGCATCATGATCAAGTACGGCCTCGCCAACAATTTGTGGGCGGTGATTTTCGCCGAGGTCACTTTCGCCACACCGTACGCAATCTTCATCTTCCAGCAGTATGGCGTGAGCATCCCAATCGAGCTTGACGAAGCCGCGCGGATCGACGGCGCATCGCCGCTTCAGGTTTATCTGCTCATCTATTTGCCGCTGATGGCGCCGGCGCTGGTCGCCGTCGGCACCTACGCGCTGCTGCTCGCCTGGAATGAGTATCTGTACCAGTTCATGCTGCTGTCCTCGGTTAAGAGCATGACGGTACCGGTGGCGCTGGCGCAATTCCTCAACAGCGACGAAGCGCCCTGGAACTACATGATGGCGACTGCCATCATCTATGCGATCCCGCCGATCGCGGTCTATTATGCGTTCCGCCGCCGCATGACCGCAGGCCTTACCATGGGCGGCGTCAAAGGCTAAGGCCTCCCCCAGAACGCTTTGGCGGGGTCATGACTATCAGTTCGGCGGCGCGCGCCCCGAGAAAGTCGGTCGCATTCAAGTCGCCGCGGCTACCGCGCTGGCGCAGCCCCCTGCACGGCTCCGATCTTGGCTGGGCTATCGCGTTCGTGGTCCCCTACGCGGTGCTGTTCGCTGCGTTCGTCATCTATCCGATGGCTTATGGCCTGTGGATGGGCAGCGATCCAGCACTCTATACTGCGCTATTGGCCGATCCGCGATATCTGCGGGCCGCAATCAACACCATTGCGTTCGTCGGGCTGGCGGTGAACGGGCAGATGGTTCTGGCGCTGCTGCTATCCGGTTTTTTCGCGCGGCGGCGCTGGTGGATCAAGGCGCTGCTCATCGTCTACGTCCTGCCATGGGCGCTGCCGGCCGTTCCCGCCTACCTGTCGTTCCATTGGATGCTGGTCGCCTACCCTCAGGGCCTGATCGACAACCTGATCACTGCGTTGTTCGGCTTCGAGGGGCCGTTCTGGTTCAATCATGGCTGGCTCGCGCTCGGCTGCGATATCGTCGCCGATGTCTGGAAGTGGATGCCGTTATGGACGCTGATCTTCCTCGGCGGCCGCATGGCGATCCCGCAGGACCTTTATGACGCCGCCGACGTGGACGGCGCATCGCCGTTTCGCCGGTTCGCGCACATCACGCTGCCGCTCCTTGCAGGCCTTTACGTCGTCTCTACCCTGATCGCGACCATCTGGTCCTTTGGCGATTATGCGCCCGTGCTGTTCATTTCCGCGGGCACCCCGGCATTCGAGTCCGAGGTCGTGTCCACGCTTGGGTTTCACTACGCGCTCGATTTCGCCAATCCCGAACTCGGCGTCGCGGCTGGCTTGTCGGTCATGCCGTTGCTAATTCCAGTCGTGATCTTGCTGATACTGCGCCTCAAAGCGGTGGAGGTTCAGCTATGAGCACCGCCGCGGCCGCCCTCGAACCCGATCTCCGGGCGCGCGTCCGCCGGCGGCGCTTTCTGGTCGAAGCAGGCTCGCTGGTGCTCGGCGCGGCTATCCTGATTTGGTCGCTAGTGCCGGTCTACAACATGTTTCTGGTCGCACTCGATCCCGGCGGCCACAACGAATTCAGCTACGAGATCTGGCCGTCGCAGCCGACGCTCGGTGTGTTTGCCGACTTATGGAATGCCGACGACGAGGACGTACGCGACATCTGGCCCGCATTCGGCAATAGCATCTATATCGGCGTGATGGTGATGGCATTTACCGTGCTGATTGCGTCGCTCGCCAGTTTCGCCGTCGGTCGCATGCGCCTTGCCAAGGACTGGTCGCTCTCGGGCGTCGCGCTGCTAACCTACGCGATTCCCGCGTCGACCCTGATCATCCCGTTCCTTCGCATCATGCACATCTACGGCCTTACCGATAATCTTTGGGCGGTGATCGCCGCCGAAGTGACCTTTGCCACCCCTTACGCCATCTTGGTGCTGCAGCATTACGCCAAACTCATTCCGAGCGAACTCGACGATGCGGCGCGCATCGACGGAGCTTCGGCAATGCAGGTTTATTTGCGCATCTACATGCCGCTCATGGCGCCCGCCCTCGCGGCTGTGGGTACCTACGCGCTGCTGTTCGCATGGAACGACTATTTCTATCAATACATGCTGCTGTTGTCGGAGAAACACACCACCGTGGCGATGGCGCTCGAACAGTTCTTCGACGACGACGACGCGCCGTGGAATTACATGATGGCGATCGCGATTCTCTATTCGCTGCCGCCGATTGCGATCTTCTACGGGCTGCGCCGCTTCATGGCGTCGGGCCTGACACTAGGCGGTGTCAGGGGATAGTGTACAGACGTGCCGATCCTGTCGATTTGTTATTTTTGCGGCTTGCTTGAAGATATCAGCGCCCGCGGCCCGGCTGTGGTGCGGATTTTTGTCGACCTTCAACACTGAGCGCAACGGCCGCTATTTGATCAGTTAGCCGGTAGAAGTTCTCCGATATGTTTACCTCGCTCACTTTCAACGTGCGCAAGCGCAAAGGTAGCAGTCGAGACTGTGCCGCGTAACCGCACGCTCGCTGGTTAGAGTAGACGTGTGCGGCGCGGGAGATCGTTGCGTGTCCAAATCACTGCTGCCGTGGGCAAGTGCATTGCAGCAAATAATCGGCGGCGGTGGCGCGGTGGGTCACTCAGGTCGGTTGGGCGATGTCGGCGGCACGTTCGCAGTTCCCCAATAGCCGACATTTGCTTGCGCTGCAGAAAGTGGCGTGACGAGGCATCTTCTGCCCTGAGCATCTGCAGCAATATGAGCGTTCCCGCGGTCATGAGAATTTAACGATGGAATATTGGCAGCGCGATTCTCGCCGTGGCTGACGGCAGCGCCGTTACGAGGGGACCAATACCCCGAGACGGCTCTATCTTCGAAGGGTGAGTGAGATGAGCGCCGGCATCGCGAGTGGCAGTTGGACCGTGATTCCTGCGATAATCGCGATCGCGGGCGGCTGTAGCATTTGATCGCCCGATCCGCTGATCGCCGCTCCAAGCGGAAGCAGGGCGAAGGCATCGGCAGTTATCGAGGCAATCCGCTGTACCACGCGAGTCTCTCCGATGCGGAATATGAGAGCTTACTGGATGCGACGGGTTTTGAGCTTTTAGAACATTCTGTCAACGACCCTGCTAAAGGCGGACGCA
>Ga0134128_10001911_pt1 | contig 26243 bp, 17 predicted proteins | sample KB31754_FD_96462 | JGI IMG/M metagenome (GOLD analysis project Ga0134128, IMG submission 96462) | Terrestrial soil microbial communities with excess Nitrogen fertilizer from Kellogg Biological Station, Michigan, USA - KB3-175-4 | ecosystem: Environmental > Terrestrial > Soil > Unclassified ...
CGAGGTGATGCGCGATCGCCTCGATAATGTCGTAATTGTTTGCTCAATTGAAAACTTCGACCCGATGGGAATTCACACCGGCGACTCGATCACGGTGGCACCCATCCAAACACTCACCGACAAGGAATATCAGGCGTTGCGTGATGCGTCTATAAAGATCATCCGCGCCATCGGCGTTGATACCGGCGGATCGAACATTCAGTTCGGGCTGGATCCCCAAAACGGAAGGATCGTAGTTATCGAAATGAACCCGCGCGTCTCGCGGTCTTCAGCATTGGCAAGCAAGGCTACCGGCTACCCGATCGCGAAAATAGCGGCCAAGCTGGCGGTTGGGTTGACTCTGGATGAAATTCCCAACGATATAACGAAGCTGACTCCGGCGTCATTCGAGCCGACTATAGATTACGTGGTTACCAAAATTCCGCGCTTCGCTTTTGAAAAATTCCGCGGCGCCGATACGACTCTTACTACTCAGATGAAGTCGGTCGGTGAAGTTATGGCCGTGGGCCGAACCTTTCAAGAGTCGATGCAGAAAGCCTTACGCGGTCTCGAACGCGGCATCCACGGTTTTTCTCTTATTCCCGGACGCCAAAAGGCAGACCGCACGGAATGGCGCCGCCGCCTGGCGATCCCCAGCCAGCACCGTATCAACGATCTTTTCGGCGCGCTCGAGGCCGGCATTTTGATCGATGAGATTCATGAATTGACCAACATCGATCCCTGGTTTCTCGATGCGCTTTTAGAGCTGTGGCAGGAGACACGGGCTCTCTCTTCGGCGGTGACCAATGTCGATGAGCTTAGTCCGCATTATCTGAAAGAACTCAAACGCATGGGATTCGGCGATCAGCAAATCGCTTCCCTGGTCGGCAAGGGGACGAGCGAAGATGACGTGTTTAATCGCCGTCACAAAGTCGGCGTCGTGCCGGTGTTCAAAACTATCGACACATGCGCAGCCGAGTTTCAGGCCTTCACGCCGTATATGTACTCGACATACGAGTCGACTACCGAAGTTCCGCCGGCGGAAAAACCGCGCATACTGATTCTTGGTGGCGGACCTAATCGTATTGGTCAAGGCATCGAATTCGATTACTGCTGCGTGCAAGCAAGCCTGGCACTGCGCGAACTCGGATACGAGACCGTCATGATCAATTCCAATCCTGAAACCGTTTCCACCGACTACGACATCTCCTCGCGATTGTATTTCGAGCCGCTGACGCTCGAAGACGTGACGGAGATAGCAAACGCCGAAAATCCAATGGGCATCGTCGTACAGTTGGGCGGACAAACGCCCTTGAAGCTGGCGCGCGGACTCGAAGCCCGCGGCATGAAAGTTTTGGGAACCTCGCCCGAATCCATCGACATGGCCGAAGATCGAGCCCGCTTCGGACAAATGCTGAGAAAGCTGGGCGTTCGCCAACCGAGAGGATCTACCGCATTCAAGCCGGACGAGGCAGTACACATCGCCGAGGAAATCGGCTATCCGGTTTTGGTGCGTCCTAGCTATGTCCTTGGCGGCCGCGCCATGGAAATTATTTTCTCGAGAGAAGATCTGGAGAAGTGGATGGACACCGGATTCCGTGTCGAACCGAATCGTCCGGTGCTCATCGATGAGTTTCTCGAAAACGCCGTCGAAATCGATGTCGATGCCATCGCGGATGGTGAACAGACAATTATCGCCGGCATCATGGAGCACATCGAACAAGCCGGCATCCATTCCGGCGACAGCACATGCGTGCTGCCGACACAGGGCATACCGCTCAAGACAATCGAAGAGATCCGATCCGTCACCACGTCGATTGCTAACGAGCTGAAGGTGATTGGATTGATGAATATTCAGTTCGCGTTGAAAGACGGCGAGCTCTACATTCTCGAAGTCAATCCGCGCGCCAGCCGCACGGTTCCCTTCGTTTCCAAAGCAACGGGTGTTCCCTGGGCAAAACTGGCCGCGCAAGTCATGGTCGGAAAGAAATTGAAAGATCTCGGCATCACCGATCGCTTGCTTCCGCCGCACGTTTCAGTGAAATCGGTAGTGATTCCTTTCAAGAAATTTCCTGGATCAGAAATCTCACTTGGTCCGGAGATGCGTTCGACAGGCGAAGTGATGGGCATTTCTTCGCAGTTCGCGCTCGCTTTTGCGAAAGCGCAAATTGCCGCAGGACATGATTTACCCATAAAAGGACGCGTGTTTATCAGCGTGTCCGACACCTGGAAACATGACGTTGTTCACGTCGCACAAAGCCTTTACCAACTTGGATTCGACTTGGTTGGAACTCGCGGCACCGCCGCCGTCATTTTGGCTGCGGGTATTCCGATTACTGTAGTCAATAAAGTCTCCGAAGGAAGACCCAACTTGGTAGACCGAATCAAGAACGGCGAGATTCAGTTAGTAATCAACATTCCGCATACTGACCGCAGCGCGCACTGGGATGATCAGGTGATTAGGCGGGCTGCGATCAACTACAACATCCCGGTGGTCACAACCTTGTCAGGGGCGAAAGCGACTGTTTCCGCCATCGCAGCCTTGCAATCCGGAAACCTGGGCGTACAAAGCTTACAGGAATATCATCATAAGATAGCGTACTGGGAGAAGTCAGCGGGACAGCGCAAGGCTGCCGAAGTGACTTCATAGCCACTAAGAGCTATTCGAAATTGGTGGCAAGATATATCACACAGATTCACTGTGGGTAATTACGTATTGACCTGCCTGTTGTAGTGGGCCACAATTGCTGGGATCCACCTACACTCACGATTTTGGCACTTTTCGAACCCAGGAAAAGCGCCATACAACGAGGTTTTTGCCGTGAACAGCCGTAATTACAAACAAATCAAAGCAGTCGCAATTGCAGGCACCGTTACCTTAATTATGGGTAATACAATGCCGGCTGCACTCGCGCATCCCGGCAACGGCGGCGGCAACGGTATCGGAAATGGTATCGGCAACGGCGGCGGAAATGGTATCGGCAACGGCGGCGGCAACGGTATCGGTGCCGGAGGCAACAACAGTGTGGGCAACGTCCTCAACAACGCCGGTGGAAATGGTCTCGGCGCAGGTGCGGGCGGCGGCAACGGAATAGGCAATGGTGGTGGCAACGGATTAGGCAACGCACTGGGCAACGTCCTCAACAATGCGATCAGCAACATCACCAGTGGTGGCAACGGTAATGCTGGTGGCGGCGGTAACGCAGGCAGCAACGGCGGCGGAAATGGCGGCGGAATCGGCGCACTGCTCAACGGTGGTGGCGGCGGCCTCGGCAACTTGCTCAATGGCGGCGGCAACAGTATCTCTAACGCCCTCAACAATTCCGGCGGCGGCAACAGTATCTCTAACGCCCTCAACAATTCCGGCGGCGGACTTCCCCCGGGATTGGTCAATAACCTGAATACAAATTCGGGACTGGGCGGTATCAACAGTATCGTCAATATCAATGGCGGCGGAAACATTCCTCAGAACTTCTCGACCAGCAATCTCGTCAATACGATTAGCTCAATCGTCATCACGCCCACGCCCTCATTCGGCAACTATTCAGACCCAACTGTGGGACATGGTGCCAAGACTAACGATCCCAACTTCTACAACAACACGAAGAAAATCGGTTTTGTCAATCCGAGCTTGACCAACCAGAGCGCTACCAATCGGTTGAACACAAGTATCAATTCGGTATTCAATTCAGGCGATGCAGGCAAAGGACACAATAACCCTAACGTCCCCGGCGTTGGACACTGGTATGACCTGGGTCCCGGCTTGGGTCCTGGCGTCGGCAATGGTTTTGGACATAATGGCGGCCAATTTGTGACCCCCACACCAACTCCAACGCCAACACCCACTCCAACACCCACGCCCACTCCAACTCCAACTCCTACACCGACTCCTACACCGACTCCAACTCCAACGCCAACGCCAACGCCAACGCCAACTCCAACACCCACTCCAACACCCACTCCAACACCCACTCCAACACCAACACCCACGCCTACACCCACACCCACACCCACACCCACACCAACTCCAAACGTATCTGTAAATACGCAGAACACGATTCTGGATAACTCGATTCCGTCGGAAGATTTCACCAACTCGAGTACCGTGACGAAAACTGACCTGATTCGCTTCCGTCAGTTGGATATCGACCCTCGAGACGGACTGCAGTTGATCGTCCTTATACCTGGCAATCCTGGCGTTTCGACTCCGTGGATCGTCGCAAGCTACAACCTGCAGCCGTACGGATTCCAGGACGATGATACGACTACGATTCTGGCAACGCCCGGCACCGTGTTCGCAGCGACCAACGACCACACCATTCTCGTCAAAGAAGGTAGCGTCGTCGTTGTTGCCGGCGGCACAGGCACGACGATTCAGACCGCATACGGCACAGCTTTCGTGGCGGCGAATACTTCAAGCGGAATCACCGTTTCTCACTTCGGCGATGTGAAAGTAGCTTCGCTCGAGGGTGATGCCACTCAAGTAGATCTCGCATATAAAGGTAACTCCGCTAAGGTGCTAGTGGCCGACAACTCCGAGCTGTCCATCAGCCCGAATCAAATCGCCACCGCAGGCGCGTCCGACTACGTCACCGGTCCTGATGCAACAAAATCGCCGGTTAGCGGTTTGAGCACCAACACCGGCGAACTCGATTTGGAAACCGCACCCTACTGGGGACGCTTGAATTGCATCGACGAAAGCGCTCTTACCGGCTCAATGGTCGGCCGCATCAATCAAGTTCGCAAAGCTATTAAAGATAGCGGCAAGAAATTGCCCGCCACTTGCATTGAATATCAACTGCATGGCTTCAGCGGCGCCCAAGTACACCTCCGCGCGATTGGCATGGTCACTCCTACCGTCGAAGCGGTGAAGAAGTACGAGATGGTCAGCACTAGCATCGACGGTTCGCCTGTATATTACATGGGTGAAACACCCTCCATGCACAACGGCAAGATGGTTGTTTCCAACTCGCATATTCTTATCGATGCCGCACATCCCGCCGTCATTTCTGCAGGCACTGCGGAAGTTCACGTCGGACACGGTGCGGTGGCAGTAATCGAAGAACGCGCTGGTGTCTCGAAAGTGCGCAACCTCTGCGACAATGGCGGCAATTCCGTCGTCGTCAACGTTGGTGGCAATCACATCACATTGCTTCCCGGACAGGAAGTGATCACCGGCGGCAGCGAGACAGCAACAATGCGTGCGATGACCAGCGATAAAGTGGCACGCCGTCGTATGAAGATGGGCGGCGCGATGATCAGCGCGGAATTCTCCTTGCTGTCGCTAGTCCGTGAAGATGCCTTGGTCAAAGAAGTGCTTCGACACAAAACCGGCGACGACGTCCGCGATCGCGTGCTTAAGATGGCTGCTTGCCTCTACACGGCAACCGCCGGACGCGGCTCGTATGAGAGCGTCGCAGGACACTAGAGTCGCACAATCCAACATATACTCAGAAGGCGACACAGCAATGTGTCGCTTTCTGGTCTGCTCAGATAATGCCCCATCCTTTGATGAACGTACTCTAAAGGGTTTTCTGCCGCTCCGGCAGCCAATCTCACATATCCAGAAGATATAATCAGAACGTCGTACGTGGGGGAGAAATCCGTGCAAGACATCGCCAAATACATCGATCACACGCTGTTGAATCCGCAAGCCACCAAGGCGCAGATAAGCAAGTTGTGTACGGAAGCCAAAGACAACAAATTCTTCGCCGTGTGCGTCAATCCCAGCCACGTGCGCCAGGCGGTCAAAGAGCTTTCCTCAAGCGACGTCGCCGTCGCTACCGTTATTGGTTTCCCACTAGGGGCCAACCTCACGGACATCAAGATCGCCGAAGCGCAGCGCGCTATTTCCGAAGGCGCTGAAGAGCTCGATATGGTGCTCAATATTGGCGCATTGAAGGATAAAGAATACGATTTCCTCGCCGAGGAGATCAAAGCCATCGTCAAAGTCGCGGGTAGCCGTATCGTGAAGGTCATCATTGAGACCGACCTCCTCACCGACGAGGAAAAGGTTGAAGCTACCAAAGCCTGCGTCAAAGGCGGAGCATCGATCGTGAAGACCTCCACGGGCTTCGTCAAAGACGGCAAAGGCGCAACCATCGAAGACGTCAAATTGATCAAAGCAACATTGGGTGATGCCAAACTCGGTATCAAGGCCAGCGGCGGCATTCGCGACGCCGAACAGGCCAAGGCGTTGATTGATGCCGGCGCAACGCGCTTGGGCACTTCCTCCGGAGTCTCGATCGTCAAAGGCGCCGAAGCCGTCGCCGGCGCGTATTAGAGTTCATCTGTTCGGTTCCGCTGCTTGCACGGCGATTCGCGCTGCCAGCGTGCTGCTTGCTTCGTGGTTTCCCCCTCCTAGCGTGAAATCACCCTTTATGTTTACGCCAATCTGGATACGATCACCTCTGGGCAAACTGGTGGTGATAACAGCATGGGCGCCAAAGATACCCCCGACTTAGACAAGAGCCTTTTCGTTGAATCGCTGAAGCAGACCGGATCTGCTGCCGGCGAACTATTGCAGGAAGCGTACCGGCATCCGACCGATGCCATCGAGCACGTCGTAAAGGTCGCAACAGAGTCCGCTGTAGCCGGCGCCCTTCTGAGCGCGGTCATCCCCTCGCGCGGTCCGGCCGCGCTAGTAGCGACCGGTTTGATGATGGTGCCTCTCGGTTGGTCGGGATACAAGAAATACGAGGACGCCATGGCGAAGGCCAAGGATCCCGAGAGCTTCAACACGCAAGCTCACGAGCTGGCACGCCAATGGGATTCAATGGTTGGCGACTCGGTGCTCGGATTTGCTGGAGGCTGGGGCGGCGCAGGTCTGGGACAAAAGGTCGCTATGAGCGAAACGTCCTTAGGCCGCAGCTCCCAGGCAGTGCAGAAGGCCATTTTGAAAGGCGAGAACAAAGCACTGGTCGGGTTAGCTAAAGCGCCCGAATGGATGTCCACCTCGGGCCCGACCTTAGGAAGTCCGGAAGCCATGTCGCTGGCGCCAATGCCGAGGCTCAGCGCCAAAGACACGGTGCTGCAGGGCGCCGTGGACAACATGGCGCCATCAACTGCATTCGCCGGCGCCAAAGCAGACTCGCTTCCGAATAAACCTCTTAAAGCCTGGTTCGCGCTCAGCGATACCACCCAGAATCGCGTTGCTCTCGCGCACGGATCTGCCACGCCAAAAGACTGGCAGATGTACTATGGCGATACCCACGCGCACAGTCACTATTCAGACGGACTGGGCGATCCCAAGGATTACTTCGAGCAGAGCAAAGCCGGCGGCAAAGCCTTTGATACCATGACCGACCACAACCATCTCGACGCGCGCATGGGGGTCGACCCAAATGATCCGCGAGCGGAGGACCAGGTCGGCGTTCCAATCATTGCAGCGGCTCCGGAAGAATATCAGGCCACACGCGCTGCGGCCGATGCCGTCACCGAGGAAGGCAAGTATGTCGGACTGGTAGGCACCGAACTTGGAACCATTGGACACTACACACCACCAGGCAAAGGAATTATTGACACCGCAGATGGTGCCGCCGGACTTGCTTCGCCCAACGATACTCTCGGAATTCTCGGGAAGAACGATGCAACATCTGGACATGTGCATAGCGATGGCGAAGACGGACACTCGCACGAAGCACCGCGCCCAGGTGAGACCATCAAACTGCGGGTGACCCAGCCGGATGGTAGCGTCGAAGAGAACAATTATATTCTGCCAAACGATGTGGTGCCACCGCCCAAACCAATCGTTCCGACAGCGCAAATCGACGGTATCATCAATGCCGGCGAGCCATTTAGTCTGAGGTCGGCGCCCCCACAGCCGGACGGTCCGCGCTACATTCACGACCACAGACAATCAACAGGCGTCAATCACTCGATTGTCATCGATGCACCCAAATTGATCGTTTCCGTGAAGAATCCCGACGTCATCAAAAAGCTTCCACCCGGCTCGGTCACCTACCAGGACGGCAACTACAAAGAACTGTTCGGGATCGTGCAGAATATGCAAGCGTCCGATGGCGGGATACTACCGATGTCGCTGGCGCACCCGAATAAGCAAATGCGGCCGATCGAATATGGTCGCAAATCTTTCGATGATGATTCACAATGGATTCAGACGCTCGACGGCAATGTCCGCATGATCGAGATCATTAAGGGTGAGGCACTCAACCCCAACCCTACGGACGTCATGAAGTCCGCCGATCTTTCTCCCGAGAATCTCGCATATTACGTCGATAAGGGACTTCACGTCGGTCCGGTGGGCGGCAGAGACGATCACTTCCATATGCCACTGGGTCGCCCGATGGGCACGGGCGTCCTCGGACAGAATCTAACAAAACATGAATTGCTGGAAGGGATGCGCAATCGCCGTGTATCTGCCACCACTTCAAGAAAACTGTTGCAAGGCTTCATGACCACAGAAGATGGTGTGCCGATGGGATCAATCCTGGATCAAAATGCTGTGCACGATCTCAACTTGCGCATGACCGTGGGCGGCGTCGTCGATCCGCAAGCCAAATATCAAGCGACGCTCTTCGGCGACGTCAACGTCGGCGACGGCAAATTGGCGACGAAGATCCAATCTCTAGATCTCACGGGTCAAGATATCCTCAAGTCGAATAATCAGATCCAGTTTGACCAAGTCAGCCACAAACTCGGAAATAAATCAGCGTGGTACGTTCAACTGACTCGCAGCGATCCGCAGACACAAAACACTGACTATATGTGGACAGCTCCCTTATGGATTGAACCGCTGGCGGGCACGACGCACAATATATTTGCGCGCACACTGGTGGGCGCAGGCGCGCAGCCGCTGGAACAGGTCCTTCATTAAACGGCCCTTTCGTGCATAATGTGATCAGGTCCAGTCAGGAGAAAGGCTATGGCATTCTTCAAGCTGCTGCAATTCCTTCTGCTCTATATTTTTCAGGGATTGCTGTACTCCTGGCCGATTTCTATTACCTTGATCGCAATTCTGGTTTCAGAAATTCCGCACGCGCCCAAGCAATGGCACCGCCAACATGTACTCGCGTTTGTGCCACTGTTCATATCATTATTCATGATCCTCTGGGTCGTATTGGCAGTGCTCATCCCGCCGATGAGGCTAATCGCCAAACCGCTCGGGCTGACTGCCGGGCAAATTGCTATGGCGGCCGAAATCGGCACTGCCGCGTTCGCCTGGCACAAACTCGAAGGGCATCGCTGCTTCTTCCTCAGCTTAATGCTCGTAGAGCTATGGTTCGGTTTCTGGACAACCAGCATTGCCGGCATGATCCTACTGCTTCTCGCGCATCGATTTTCGATGTAACGGCGCGCATAAGCCAGCCTGTGCCGGACTTCCTGACGAGCTACAGGAACTTCATATGTTCTATCAGCGTCCCCATCAACGGCAAACGAGCAGCGTCCCCAGGCATGCTGTTGAGGTTTTGCCAGGAGGCACACAATGGATGACATCAAAGACACAAGACGCGCCGATGAATCTAAGGTGGACAAAGACAAGAACAGCAACGTCGACAAAGAGCGTAAGGCGGAAGGCCACACTTGCGACAAAATAAACAAGGACACCGATGCATTGGGCGACGGAATGGAAGCAGGCAACAAGTCTCAAGCTGAAGGCGTCAGATACGACGTGTAGACCGATATATTTTGGGTCACGTCCCCGACAGCGCGCTGCCCATCGACTTGGCGATTTTCTCAAGTTGAAGCAGACAGGTGTAAGTCGGCAGCACCCACAAAGTCTGACTGGCGTCAGTGGCGTCGAGGGCGGCTAGCAATGCCTGCTCCAACGCGGGCTCCACTATAATCTTGTCCTGTGGAATGCCGCAATACTTGACGCGCACGGCCATGTCGGCCGCACGAATGCCACTGACAAAGATTGACTTGGTATGTTGCGCAAGCAACTCGAATTCAGCATCCCAAAGCCAGGAAACGTCGCGGCCATCCGCATAATTGTCGTTGATGGCAATCAGGATGCGTCCATTGGTATCATTGACGGCCGCACGCACAGCCTGCGAAGCTCCGGCCGGATTTTTAATCAGCTGAATGAGCACAGTCTTGCCCCGCACCCGCCACCGCTCGGAACGTCCGAATAAAGTCGTGTAGCTCTCCAGCCCCCGCTTGATCGCATCGACAGGCAACTCGAGCGAGACGGCAAGAGCAGCAGCAGCAAGAGCGTTGTAAACGTTGAACAGCCCAGGCAGATGGATTTCCATCGGCACGGCGTGATCACCGAACTTCAAGGTAAACTGCGAGCCGCTGGCAGTGACTGTGACACCATCAGCCGAAATGTCCGGCTTCGGACGCTGGTGATTGCAGTTGCCGCACACGTAGTGTCCCAACTGCCCGTAGAAGAACTGATCGTAGTGATATTCCGCGCCGCATTTTGGACAATAGGCGAGCTCTTGGACGTCGGCTCCGCTCAGCGGGCTTGCGCCCGCCGTCATGGAGTTGGTCAAAGATTCAATTCCGTAATACAAACGTGCAGACTCCGCGCCGAGCTGGGCGACGTTGGGATCATCAGCGTTGAGTATAGCTTTCGACTTATTGACCGAGATGCCTTTGTTGATTAAAGAGGCAGTGGTATCAAGCTCACCGAAGCGGTCGAGCTGATCGCGAAATAGATTGGTGACCACCACCGTGTTTATCTTAACTTCCTTTGCCACCACCGGCAGTGCGGCCTCGTCGGTTTCAAACAAACAGTAATCGACGTCGAGCTGCCCGTTCCATTGCGCGGCTTCGATTAGGCTCGCGGTAATTCCAGGCACCAGGTTGGCGCCCTGGCGATTGTGCGCTATCTTGTAACCGGCCTGTCCGAGAATGGAAGAGATAAAACCTGAAGTGGTGCTTTTGCCGTTTGTACCCGATACCGAAAGGACGCCTCGCCGCGCCTGACGCGCCAGATTGGCAAGCACGTGCGGAGAAATCGCCCGTGACACTCGTCCGGGCACGTTCGAGCCCAAGCCGGCGCGCATCACTCTGATCGCTCGCGCGGATAATTTCCCGGCTATCACCGCCAAAGTGTCGTTCACGGCGTCAAACTATCCTTCGAGGAAAATGTTGTTGACCTGCGGGTTGATGTACGACATTAAATCAGCCTCGCTCGGTTTGATGATAACTTCATCGCCCAGGGAAAAACTATAGTCGATATGGCTCCCGTCAAGGTAGAGAGCGCCGGTTCGCATCGCCGAGATCATATGAATATCTTGAACGCGATCGAGCACGCCTTTCTTCAGATTGAAATGCTGATTCGGACGCTCCCATGGTTCGCGAACAATATATTGATACTGCTGGCTGATGATCGGCATAATCACACCGCCGGCGGATTTCAATGATCCAGTCGAGCCGGACGGCGTGCCGATCCATATGCCGCTGCTGCGTTGCTCTTCTCGAGTTTCGCCCATCTGCACATAGTATCTGCTCGTTCCCGCCGGATTGCTGTGGCATACGAGAACCTCGTTGAGCACCAGCTCAGGCAAAACATTTCCGTTGAGTGTAATTTGCAAGCGCAACAGCGGAAAAGGCTGCAGGTCGCCGCTTTCGATCTTGTCCAGAGTGGCCGCGACGTTTTCAATATTAGCCAGGCAGAAATGTCCGAAACTGCTGGAAGGCGATGAATTGACACCGAGCAGCGGCACCGCATGAATGGAATGTGAGGCATCGAGAAAGGTCCCGTCGCCGCCCACTGAAATCACGAGATCGTAGTTGTCCACGGCACCGCTTAGATCGGCCCGGGCGATCGCCTGATATTCTATGTTGCGCTTGCTGAGCTCATCCTCGAGCACCTTCAAAGTCTCATAGTGCTCATCATGGGCGGATTTCACCCGCGCCACGCTGGCATTTCCTTCCTCCAGCAGCTTCAGGAAACGCGGCTCGCGATGCTCAACCGCCTGAATCTGGAAGGTCGATTTCTTGAAGAGTATTAAGACCTTTTTGAGCTTCTTCATTCCCATGAGGGTAGCAGAAATCGGCTGTGCTTGGGCGGCCACTGTCAACCTCGGTTGCGCAGGCATCGCCCATCCGCCACGAAGGAACCCTGAAGACCTGCAGTCCGCGCGCCGCAATGCCCGTCCCTGCTATAATTAACAGTTTCAGACACAAGCACGCCGCTGGCGTGCCGGCGAGCGGCCAGGCGGCGGCATAATGCCGCTCTCACAGAACGGAGGCTTCATGCAGACGGTGAACACCCTAACCGGTGCGCAAATACGAGATAAGTTCATTTCGTACTTCCGCGACAAGCGCGGTCATCTTCACCTGCCCAGCGCTAGCCTGATTCCGGACAATCCGACTCTGCTGCTGACGTCAGCGGGGATGGTGCCGTTCGTGCCGTACTTTCTCGGTCAGGCCCCGCCCCCTGCGCCGCGCATAGTCACTTGCCAGAAGGTCACCAGGGCCGGTGGCAAAGACTCGGACATCGAAAATATTGGCCGCACACAACGCCACCACAGCTTCTTCGAGATGCTCGGTAACTTTAGCTTTGGCGATTACTTCAAGAAAGAAGTGATCCCCTGGGCGTGGGAATTTGTGACCAAGGATCTCGGACTACAACCAGACCGTCTTTCGGTGACCATCTTTGGCGGCGATGAGATAAACCCTGCCGATGAAGAAGCTTTTGAGATTTGGAACAAAGCAGTTGGTGTGCCGGTAGAACGCATCCATAGGTTGGGACGCAAAGACAATTTCTGGGGACCACCCGGACCGACGGGCCCGTGCGGACCTTGCTCCGAACTCTATTATGATCGCGGGCGCGAATTCGGCTGCAGCGACGACCCGGAAAGATGCGGCATAGGCAAGTGCGAATGCGACCGCTACATGGAATTTTGGAACCTCGTCTTCATGGAAATGTTCAAAGACGAGAACGGCAACTATAGTCCGCTTGCTAAGAAGAACGTCGACACAGGCTCGGGACTCGAGCGGGTGACAATGATTCTGCAAGGAAAGCGCAATACATTTGAGACCGACCTGTTCTTCCCAATCTTGGATGAAGTCGCCAAAATGGCCGGTGTCAAATATGGCGCCGATCCGCAAAAAGATCTTTATCTGAAGATTGTCAGCGACCATACGCGCTGCGTCACTTTTCTGATCGCCGACGGTGTTCGCCCGAGCAACGTCTCGCGCGGCTATGTGCTGCGATTTATCATCCGTCGCGCGGCGCGATTTGGCCGTTTGCTTGGGCTCAACGAACCATTTATCTACAAACTGGTTGCGAAAGTGGTGGAACTTTACGGAGCGGCCTATCCGGAAGTTCGTGCCCAACAAGAAGCCATTGTAAATACAATTCGCACGGAAGAAGAGCGGTTCGCGAAGACCATCGAACGCGGAATGACGTTGCTCAACGAAATCCTGGCACAGCCGGCGAAAGTCATTCCCGGCGATAAGGTGTTCGATCTATACGCGACGTACGGGTTCCCTCTCGAACTCACAGAGGAGATTGCCATCGAGCAAGGCAAGACAATCGATAAAGAAGGTTTTGCACGCGCTCGTGACGAACACGAGAAGGTTTCAGCCGGAAATAAATTCAACGTCATCATTACAGGCGATCAAGCTTTTGCCGATGTCATCCGCGAAGCTGGGCTGACGAAGTTCACCGGCTACGAGAACCTCAGCGACAAGGGTCAAGTAATTGCCATCGTGCATGGTGGCAAGCTGGTCGATCACGTCGAGGAAGGACAAGAAGTCGAGCTGGTGCTGGACAGGACACCTTTCTACGCCGAGTCCGGCGGCCAAGTCGGCGACACGGGTGTACTGGAAAACGCGGACGCGCGCCTGCGTGTGCTCGATACCAAGAAACACGAAGGCTTGCACGTACATAAAGTACGGGCCGAAGGTGGAGTGCTCGAGCCTAAGCAGGAAGTTACCGCACTGGTCGATCAAGAACGCCGTCAGCAGACCGTACAGCACCACAGCACCGCGCACCTGTTTCACGCAGCGGTCAGGCAGCTTTTGGGCAAGCAAGTGACACAAGCAGGATCGCTTGTGGGTCCTGAATCCATGCGGTTCGACTTTACATTCGAACGGCAGATGACCCCGGATGAGATTGCGCAAGTCGAGAACACGATGAACGAGTGGGTTCGCCAAAACCTGACGGTGACCTGCAAGGAAATGCCCCTCGAAGAGGCAAAACGTACCGGCGCGCTGGCAATGTTCTCCGACAAATACGGCGATGTGGTGCGCGTGTTAGCTATGGGCGACGTCAGCCTGGAATTCTGCGGTGGTACACACGTAAGCAACACTGGTGAGATCGGACCAATCAAAATCATCACCGAAGGCAGCATCGCGTCAGGCGTGCGACGGGTAGAAGCTTTCTCCGGACCCAAGGCGTGGGATTACATCTCCCAGCAACTGCGTACGTTGAGTAGCGCGGCCGGAATGTTGCGCGCAAAACCGAGTGAGCTTCCCCAGCAGATCGAACGTCTGCAAGATCAATTAAAGGCTCGGGAGAAAGAACTGCAAGCAGCACAAGAAAAGCTTGCATTATCCTATGTGCCGGCGCTCTTGAATAAGTCCGTCAAAATAGGCGACGTTGAGTTGATCAGCGACCAGGTCGAAGAAGTCACTCCCGATGGATTGAAGAATCTGGTTGAACAGCTGCGCAAAACGCGAGAGAATCTCGTGGTCGTGCTCGGAACCAAGCTTGAAGCGGACAAGGTGTCGATCGTTGCCGGAGTGTCTGACGGATTGGCGAAAGCCAAACGCTTCAACGCAGGGAATCTTGTGAAAGAAGCGGCCAGCATATGCGGCGGCGGCGGTGGTGGGCGTCCCGAGCTCGCACAAGCCGGCGGCAAAGATCCCGGCAAGCTGAAACAGGCTCTCCAGGCTGTGGAAGACTCCGTTCGCAAGACCTCGTCGTAGCAGACAGCTTATTCCGCCATGACTTGCTTTTTGGTCGCGTCATCGACTCGCATGGAGCAATTTTGCTGCACGTGCAAAATTCCGGAGACTTCCTGCTTGGTGCCGACTTTGTGACCCAAGTTGAGCGCTTTCTTAAGCAGCGGCAGCGCCTCCGCGTATTGCTCCTTGTTGTTCAGTATCACGGCACAATTGAATAATGCCACCATAGCATTCTGCATGCCTAATTTGTTCGTGCCATCGAGCTCGACGGCGGCGCGCAAATATATAAGCGATTGCCCGTTGTCACCTTGAGTAATCAACTTGAACGCTTCATCGTTGAGAAGATTGCAGGCCTGAACTCGGTCGTAATCATGGCGTATCTTCATAATCCTATGTTGCGACGAGATGAGTACCTTGAGCGACGCGGTATCACGATCAGAGAACTTTGGGGGCTCAGAAAGCTCATAGCGACCATCGGCATCGAAAGATCCTGGAGATTGGCTATAGCCAAGCTTGTTCATGATGTCCGCTCTGCGCAAGCTATGCCCCAGTCCGCAGGCGTGTCCTAGCTCGTGCAAACAAACCTCCTCCATAAAGTTCGTCCCCAGACGCTGGAAATTTGGGAATTTTGTCAGCAGAAAAATGGAAGCATGCTCCATCTCGCCGTCGCTATTGGCAGTGCGGTGGCACAACCCGATGGCGTCAGGCCATTTGTTTGGCGGCCACTTTGACTTTTCGGACGTCCAGCACACGTCGATGTCCGAGGCATCGGCATTGTCAACAAACACAAACGTGATTTCCTGCGACATAGATGCCGACAGTTGCGCGCAAGCATCCTTGAATGATTCAGCAAATCTTGGATCATAAGCTTCAACTCCGTCGCCCGGAGCGAGGTATACCTTCAAAGGCATGCGCTCGGGCCGCCATATCTCCAGGCAAAAATCATCGGCGACGAAGGTGTCTTGCGAGCGGCGAATCCGCTGAGCTGACGACTTTGCGCTCTCAAGGTGGTTGCCGGGGTCGGGCGCCGCATAGACCAGCGCGTAACTCCCTTGGACCATCGTTAATAGCAAGGCAAGCAAGAGTTTGGACCAACCGCGCTTCAGACCAGCCGGCACGCCCACCCTGACGGGATTCTGCATTTGTTTGTCTCGACGGAAACTACCAAAACATACGCATCCGATCACTAGTATCGTCACGGGCGCTCACGTGGCAATGGGGTAAACCCTATGCTCCGCTTGCCGGCACTTCGAGTGTGAAAGACTAATCTAGGCGATCGTAAAGGGATCTTCCTTGAGCTGGTTTACGCGGTACCAGCGCAGCGCCGATCGATAGAGAGAAACAATGACCAGTGCATCGGCATGGGTTGGCTGTTCGCTCATTTGCACCAGATAGCCGGCTGCGCCTGAATCGCCCAATAGTGCTTCGACCTGCTCGAACGCACGATGGATAGCCGCTATGGACATAGGTCCTAAATTACCGTTTGGATTTCGGCGGCACAGTGAATTGAGATCGTCATGAATGATCTGCAAAAGTGACCACAAGTATACTGCCTTAAGCGACGCGCTCTGCTCGGGCGTCGGTTCGGCAGAGTCGCAAAACAATCTATCGGGCAATTGCGATGACATGTGAGTGAAGAATTCTTCGAATGAGTGCATGGTCGTAGTCGCGCTTCCGCTAACAACTAGTTGTACATCACAGTTGACGGAATGACCATGCTCTGTAACCCGACCTTCGCCCGGGATAACCCCATAGTTTGTACGAAACAATTCTAATTCACGGACTCGCCCCCGCCGCTACCTTAGCCAATCCCGCTGATGCCCGCTTCGCCAGTTGTCCTGTCGGCGATAATTTCAGCACTTCTCGGTATTCTTTTGCCGCCTCATCATACTGACGTAAATTGACCAACGTAATAGCCATCAAATAATGAGCCGTCGCATTCTTGGGATTGCGATTAATCGCCGTCGTCAGACAGTCCCTGCTCGCGTCATAACGTCCCTCCTGCATATCCACCATGGCCTCGGAAATCTCCGGAGCCATTCGGGATGTCGGCGACGGCGCAGCCGCAGTCGGTGTCATCGGCCTAGCCATCTGGCTCATAGGAAGCGTTCTTTGAGCCTGGAATGGAGCCTGGATTCCAAGGCTCCCTGTCGCCGTCGGATCTGCCGTGGCAGTCCCATCAGGCGCATTTGCGCTGGACGCCTGGGGTTTGTCGGCATAAAGAGCAACCGCCCTGGCGATATCGTTTTGTTGTAGCTCGAGGTCAGTCGTCCGATCGGATGAAGTGAGCCCGTAAATACCATTGGCCATAATATCTTCTGCGCGCGGCGAGTGGCGTAGTCCCAGAGCGTGCCCCAACTCGTGCAACAGCACTGCTCGCAGCATGCGATCTTGCGCTTCGTAGAGCTGCCGAGTGGCGGTAGATTCATTAACTAAGAAGTGTCCGTTGCTGTCGACTCCCACTGCGATTGATATCTTCGCATGCCACAAACGTCCATCCATCGTCTTCTCCGGCTGCGTAACTCCAAGCGCACCGTGGGCGGATCTTACCCAGCCCAATTCGATATTGGCGGTTGTGGGATCGTTGGACAGCGAGATAGTCAATGAGTTCGCCAGCGCATTAGCCCACGCCGCAACCGCCTGAGAGGCCATCTGGTACATCTCGCTTCGATAGCCGGTAACACCTGAGCCATCGGCAATGTAAACGCTGATCGAGTGCGACGGCCAACGTCCCAGTTCTACATCACTGTCGATCGCCGAGTTTTCGGCGCCGCGCATGCCGTTCAGCCGCTGTTGTGCCTGCGCAGCGAATTCGCCACCACTGCTGGTGACGCGATTGTAATAGTCATGGGCGGCGCTGTAGTTGCCCGTGCCTTCCAAGGAAACAGCCATGCCAAAAAGAGCGGCGGAATCATCAGGATGTTGCGCCAAAATTTGCTGATACAGAGCCTGCGCTTCATAATGACGCCCGGCATCGCGATATAAATCAGCCAGATTCTGCGAGAGATTTGGGTCGCCAGTGAGTTTCTCGAATTGCTTAAGATACTGAGCGGCTTCGTCGTAGCGATGCAATCGTTTGAAAAGGTTGAACAATCCATAAGCGGCTTGAGTGGCTTTGTTAGGCTCAGTCGCCATCGATTGTTTGTATAGTTCTATAGCCTCGTCATAGTGGCGAGCATACACGGCTTCTTCGGCACGACCGCACTCGCCGGTGGCACGACACACTGGCGAGCATCCCATGAACAGAACAATCACGGCGCAGACGACAATTTTGCCATAGTGGTTTCGCAATCTACACACCCATCGGTAGTCCACGGCGAAACTCGTCTTCAAATCCGTTCGTTGGGATACTTCTGTGCTTCCTGCTGCGCGCGTGCGGCTTCGTCGGCTTTGCCGAGCGACGACAATACACTTGCGTAATGGGAATAAACGCTGCCCGGTATCCAACCGGATGCAGGCACGCCTTTCTTGAGCAAATCAATGGCACGCTCTTCGGATTCTTGAGCGTCCTTCCATCTGCCGGCCAATGCATAGACTCTGCTCATCGCATCTTCGACTTGAGCATTGGGCGCCGATATTACCGACCCCCACCTATCGGTGGTGGCACGTTCGGCAGCAAGCAATTGCTCTAGTTGCAGATAATCCTGCGAATTCAGTCCGATCCCCTTGAGCGCGGTGAATACCTGATCGAGAGCCCGAGTACAATCGTATCCGCCGGCCGAAGGAGTCATGCCGGCGAGCAATACATGAAAGCGCATCATGTAATCGGCCGCTTGCTTATCGTTGCCAAGCCTCGTGTTGACATATGCCGCCTTAGCCAGAGCATCCAACAACAAGCCCTTATTTTTATCGGCAGCGACATTGCGCTCTGCGCAAGCCAAGTAAGCATCATAGACGGGCAATGCTTGCGTGTATTTCTTTTGCGCCAGATAAACGCGACCAAGAGTCTCCATGGCACGACGGACAGGTAAGTAACCGGGCAAGTCGCAGAGCTCTCTGATTTCCAGAGCTTGGTTGGCAGCTGCTTCCGCTTTTTCGTATTGCCCCTCGATTAAGTACAGCTCGGCAAGAGCAAGCGAATACGCAGCTACACCCGAGGCATCCGGTCCGTAATGAGAAACGAGCGCCGCGCGCCGACTGATCAGGAAGCTTTCCGTATCGGCATTGAGCCCGACACGATTACCGGCATAAACCAACTCGATAAACGGCAAATCAGCCTGTTCATACGTGCCAGCCCGGTCCCAGAGGTCATACAATCGCTTCCATGTGTCGTATGCCTGCTTATCATTGCCAAGGCGTTGGTAAACCAATGCCAGCTCTGACAGAGCGCTTGCTTGCGAGTCCAAAAGCGGCTCGCTGTCTTTCATCTCCGCGGCTTCTTCGAGATATTTTTCTGCGTCTTCAAGTTTGTTGTTGAGTACGGATTCTTTGCCGACTGCAGCGAGCAAGCGGAAATATTCGGGATCCGTCCGTTTCAGATTGGCCGATCTGATTGGCAAACATTGCAACCACAGCTGAAGTGCGGTGGCATGATCGTTGTCCAGATAATGCCCGTACGCCAGACGTTGCAACGACAATGCGTACGTTGGGTCATCCTCGCCCAAGTATTGCTTCAAAAGCGTGCTGCTTTTCTCGACAAGTTTCCTCTCGACAGGACGATCGCTCGATGGATTCAGGCACAATTTGTTGATTCGGTCGCCCAGCGAACGCAGTTGTTCTTTATCTGCCGGTTTGCTGTTGACCGCTTTATCCAGCATTGCCGAGAGAAATTGCGCTTCTTCGTTGTCGAGTTGCGGATTATCGGCAGGCGCCGCTGAATCATGGGACAAGAGAGGATCCAGATGCTTGTCGGCATCACGCTCTTTATCGCTTCGACGCGTGATGTGATACAAAAGCGCCTGATTCGCCAGCGTCACACGGCGCTTGTCTGCGGTGGAGAACGTCTCGGCGACGGACAACGCTCGCTTCAATTGCTCGTCGGCCTGGTCATAGTTGCCGCTCATCAAGGCAGTGGTGCCCAAACGCGACAAATACAGCCAGCGATCGTTGGGCGCCATTTGCGATGGGTCGAAGCCGCGCCAGCCCTGGTAAACAAGCAAGCAAGACGCCACCAACAGTCCGAGCGTGGTGGCACCCATCAAGATCGCGCGTTTGTGCCGTTGCAAGGAGCGCTGCAAGTTGCGCCAGGGACGCTTGAGCTGCACCACGCCATGCATCGTAATTGTGCCAATTGAAGTCCCGGAACTTGGCGGCGCCTCATACTTCGACAAATCGGCTAGCATTTCACGCGCCGTCTGATAGCGGCGTTTGGGATCCTTCTCGAGCGCCTTGAACACGAGTTCTTCAAGCGCAACAGGCAACCTACGTCCCGGCAGTACTTCAGAAAACGGTGCTGCGCCCTGATTGACGTGCCTGGACATGCACTCATAGGTGGTCGGTCCGTAAAACGCCTGGACGCATGTAAGGCATTCATACATGACGCATCCCAGCGAGTAAAGATCGGTGCGGTGGTCCAACTTCCAGCCCTGACACTGCTCCGGGCTCATGTAAGCAGGCGTGCCTACCGTTTCTCCGGTTTGGGTGAGGTCATTGAGCGAAGTCCCGTCTTCCAGGTGCAGCTTCGCCAGTCCGAAATCGAAAAGCTTCACAAGCTCGCCGCGGTCGATGTCGCTCAGCAGCACGATGTTGCCTGGTTTGATGTCCCGGTGCACGATGCCGCGATCGTGCGCCGCGGCCAATCCGGCGCAAATTTGCTTGAAGATGCGCACGGCACGCGCGGGCTCCATCTTGCCCTCATTGTTCAAAACAGTGTGCAGGTTTTGTCCGCCCAAGAAGTCCATGACGATAAACGGCTGTCCGTTAGGCATGGTGCCGAAGTCATAAACCGCCGCAATGTTTTCGTGGCGCAACGCGCAAGCGGCGCGGGCCTCCTGTTCAAAACGCGTAACCTTTTCCTTGTTCGTGGCTAGATGCAGATAAAGCGTTTTAATCGCGACGACGGTTCCCAAAGTCAGGTGCCGAGCCTTATAAACGCGGCCCCAGCCGCCTGCTCCGACCACCGACAAAATCGCGTAGCGGTCGAGCAACCAGGTGCCGATCAGCGGATCATCTTCAGCCTGGACGAGCTCGTAGCCATCGACGTCACAGACGGCCACCGAGCCGTCGAAAAGCCTGGCGCAAATAGGACAGGCCTTCATTGGCTCAAATTCGGTGAATTGCTCTTGCATCATAATTTCTGACCGCGCGCAAGCTTTATATACCCCATCAGATAAGATCTAGCGGACATTTTGGCTGTTGCCGGCTTCGCCGGTTTTGCCCGTCCACTACAACCTGCGGGTAATGCCTTAGCGGGTATCATGTAGGGGTTTTATCGTTAGGGGGTTATGCCGTTGAAACGCTCGCGTCTCAAGATCAAGAACTGGTTTGCCGCACTGGTGGTGCTGTTTGGCATCACGAACATCTTCCTTTCGGCAGCGCTGGCAGCAAACGCGCCGCCTGTGCGCCTGGCGATCGTGCCCGGCAACGGCAGCGGTATGGAACAAGAGGTCGCAGATCGCATAACGGACCAGCTCCAAAGCAACAATGACGTCAAAGTTTCAACCGTCAATCCCGATTGGATGGCAGTGGTGAACATCGTGGACAAGACGGACAACATCGCCTTGACCATTCGCGTCAACGGCACCTTGACCATCAAGACTCGCGATGGACACGTTATCGACACTGTCTCGGTGCAGACCAACAAGCAGGACTTCAGCACATCAGTGGGTACTCCGCAGCCGCTCAATCGTGCTCTTGTCGATGCCGCGGCCCGCGAGACGATCGATAAATTAGTGGAAAGAGCGGTGAACCCAATCAATGATGCCGTTGCCGTCGAAATGGAAACACGAGCAAAGATAATCCAGGCACAAGGTTTGGGCGACAATGATAAGTACGCCGAGGCGCTTGACATGCTAAAATCCGTCGGACCGGACACGCCCCACTTCAAAGGTGTGCGCGAGTTAATGGCGGAATTCCAAATGGAGCAAGATGCTCTTGACTTGATGAGTGGAGCGAAAGCCAACGCACGCGTCGGAAAAATACGACAAGCGATCGCCCAACTGAAAGCTATCAGTACAAAGTCGAAACGCTATCCTCCGGCGCGCCAAATGATTGCTCAATTAAGTCGACAACTCGGTGGACATTCCACCAAAGCGACGACTGTCAGCGGCGGCTCGGGCAACGAGCTGAAAGCTCTGGAGGCGCAGAAGAAGGCGCTTGATGCACAAAAGGCTGCAATCGATGCGCAAGAAACCGCAATTAAAGTGAAGTCCAAGCCTAATAAATGAGCTTGGACGGTAAAATGTAAGTCGGTTTCGCGTGGTTGTTGACTTCCGCCTTCACCGACAGGCGGCGCTAAATTTAGATGGAGAAAAAGAAGAGATGAAATTGCGCAGTTTGTGTGCGTCATTGGTAGCACTGCTCGTGGTGGCAGGAATGATGTTTCCGCTTGCGGCCAAAGCGGGTGATAAAAGAAAGGTCGCTATCCTGCCGTTCGAATACGGAGCGGTTACAGCCAACGTCGGAACTGTGGACGTGGGCAAGGGTATCGTCAGCATGTTGATCACCAAGCTGGTGCAAGATGGAACTTACTCCGTCATCGATCGCCAGATGTTGGATTCTATTTTGAAAGAGCAAAACTTTTCGGTTAGCGATCGTGCCGATCAAAGTACCGCTTGCAAAATCGGTAAATTGTTGTCCGTAGATGCGATCATCGTCGGTACCGTTTCGCAATTCGGCGTCGAACACCACTCGTCGTCAGTGAGCGTGCCGGGAGTCGCGGGTTACATTCCTTACGCCGGCGGTGCCCTGAGCAGCTTGGGCAGCTTGCACCACAGATCGGCTGACGCCAAAGTGGCTATCGAGGCGCGTTTGATCGATATCAATACCGGCGAAATTCTTGCCACCGCCACTGGTACCGGCGAATCCAAAACCAAAGGCAACTGGCACATGAGCGCCGATTGGGATTGGAACTCTTCCGACTTCACCACCTCAGTCGCCGGCGAAGCCGTCGTCGCAGCGGTCGACCAGCTCGTCGGTCAACTAGATTCAGCCGCCACCAAGATTCCGGACAATCAGTCCCTCGCCGCAGCCAACGTGCAAGGCAAAGTGGCTGATGTCACGGGCAATACCATCATCATCAACGTCGGCAAAAAGAACGGCGTCAAAGTCGGTGATAATTTGAAGGTCGAGCGCGTCACCAAGCAAGTGAAGGATCCCACTTCCGGCAAAGTGATCAAGGAAATCACCAGCGCGGTCGCCATCCTCAACATCACTGATGCTGATGCTGACACCGCTACCGGTACCATCCTCAAAGGTGCCGGAGCCCGGGTGGGCGATCTAGTGAAGAAAGTCGCCAGCACTGAAGTGTCGGCCATCGTTCTGACTCCACTAGGGGGCTCCGCCGCCAAAACCAAGTAGGCACATCAATCAAGGGGCGGCATCTGCCGCCCCTTTTCTTTTCATCTCTGGTAGCGGCGGGCGAACTCCCGCTTTGGAGGAACGATGTTCAAATTGTCTATCGCATCGCTGGTGACCGTTTCTTCCATGCTGCTGCTTGCGCCAAATGCACTGGCGGGCAGCAAGCAAATCGATTGGGACGAGAAGCTGGCCAAAGAGCGCCAGCTCTACATCACCAACAATGTCGAAGAGGCGATGAAGATCGTCGACAAGTATTTGGAGAAACATCCCGAGGCAGGCGCGCTGCACTGCGATAAAGGCAAATGTTTGAAGCGCCGTGGTCACGTCGCAAACGCCAAATCGGAGTTCAAACGCGGTACTGAAGTCGAAGCGAATTATGCCGAAAACTGGTACGAGTTGGGGTCGATCCAACAAAGCGACAAAGAATATGACCTCGCGGTCGATTCATTCGAGCGTTATTTGCAAATCGCGCCAGGCGGCGACAAAGCCGGCTCGGTCAAAGACCGCATCAACTTCTGCAAGAGCCAGCAGTAAGCGGGCACTGAACAGGCTTTCGCCCGCGGCCACCGTGCCGAAAGATAAATCCGGGCTGGTTGCCGTTTGGTAACTAGCTGCGGGTCTAGTCAAGCCGCATGTGCCGACAGCATGGCCCGGAATTTTCCGTGGCCACGTCGCGGAGCCGCATGGGCTCCCGATTAGCGGCGGAACTAAAAACGTCATCATACATCTGTTTGGATGTAGGGATTAAACTAGAATTGTCCTGTGCAGCCAGCATAAGAGGTAGCCACCGTGAGCCAAGCCAAGCCGTTCGCTTTTTTCAAAGGCAAGTTCGTTCCACTTGAGGATGCGAACGTCAACATCATGAACAACGCCTTCATGTATGGCACCGCGGTCTTCGAAGGAATACGCGGCTACTACAATGAGAAACAGGACGAAATGTATATATTCCGCATGCGCGAGCACTTCGAGCGCATGATGGACAGCATGAAAATCATGCACATGGAGCCCAAGTATTCCGTCGATGAGTTCTGCAGCCTGACCATCGAGCTGCTGAGGCTGAATCAGCCGAAGGTCGACACTTACGTGCGCCCCGGTGCATTCAAAGCCGGACAGAAGATTGGACCGAGCCTGGAAAACAATCCCACCGATTTCTATATCTTTTCGGTGCCCTTCGGCGATTACTTTCATGGAGCCGGCGGTCTGAAAGTCATGATATCCAGCTGGCGGCGCGTCGAAGACAACGCCATTCCGGCACGCGCTAAAATCACCGGCGCTTACGCCAACACCGCCCTGGCCAAAACTGACGCGCTGATGGCCGGTTTTGACGAGTGCATCGTGCTTGCCGAAAACGGACACGTCTCCGAAGGCAGCGCCATGAACTTATTCATGGTCAAACGCGGCAGACTGATTACGACGCCTATCTACGAGAACATTCTGGAAGGCATCACCCGCGCCACGATTATGGAATTTGCCGAAGCTGAGCTGGGGCTGAAGACGGTGACGCGTACGATCGATCGCAGCGAACTCTACACGGCAGATGAATTGTTCTTCTGTGGCACGGGCGCGCAAATTGCGCCGATCATCTCCGTGGACAGCCGCAAGGTGGGCACCGGTCAAATGGGCGAAATCACAGGCAAGGTCAAAGACCTGTACATCTCCATTTGCCGCGGCGAAATTCCGAAATACAGCAAGTGGATTACTCCGGTCTACGGCAAAGCAGCAGCGCCTGCCACCGCATCGAAAGCTTCCCCAAGTACCTCCAGATAGGTGCATATTCCGACGGTCAGTCCTCCAGTACAATTGCGCCTCAGGCATGTCTAATTCGGCGTGGTCGCGAGTTAGTCTCTAGTTGCTCACCTGGAGGAGGCTGTGATTCATCGTTCACTAATGACGTTAGCCCTTACCGTGCTTGCTTTTGCAGGTCCGATCCGCGCGCAGGCGGCCGACGATTACAGCGCTCAGGACAGCTGGCAACGCTACAGCGAAAAAGAGCAGCATAACGGCTTTGTGATGAGCAAGCCCAAGGCTGCACGAAACGCTCAGTCGAAAGCCGACGGCATGGTGGCGCCTGTGCTGCAGCAAAAGCCGAAGGAAGAGCCCGGACAGTCTTACGTTTTGATGCCGGCGGCGGAGGCACCGTCCGATGTGCCGAAAGTGCACGTGGAAACGACCATGGTGCCTGAAGTTCACCAGAACGCAGCCATGCCGCTTGGTGCAGGCTGGGGCAGCAACGGTTGGGGTCCCGGCTGGGGATATGGAGGTTGGGGCGGCAGCTACGGCGGCTTCGGCGGCGGCTTTGGCGCATTCGGGGCCCCTTTGGGCGGCGCACCGTCTGTGATCTATCACCCGGTCAACAAAGTCGTCCAAGATGGTCCCAGCAAGGCATCCGGCAACTACTACCGCCCCTCCACGCCTGACCCGACTGCTTCAGGCAATTATTACGCCTCACCTACCGGACTGCCGAAAGCGGCACCAATTGTCCAGCAAGAAGGCACGCCAAGGGAATATTGGGGTAACGGGGGCAATCCACTGCCCGATAACATGCGGTCTGACCGCTAAATTATTCAAGAAAAGGTGAATAGTTAGTCACGGTTGTGGTTCGAGGCTTTTAATGTCCTCGACTAAAATGTATAATCTTCATTAAATTTTCGGTTTCTCTTCAGGTGATCTGATGAGACACCAAATTATCCCCTGTTGTGGAGGGACATGCCCAGACGAGTTGAGAAGCAAGAGCCAGACGGCCAGGGTCCTGAAGATTCAGGGCCGGCTTTGACGCGCGGCTACGCTTCCAATCCCAACCCGTCCATGGCTGCCAAAATTTCCGTTCCCGCCGGCGTTTCCAAAGATGCGCCTGCGAAGACGTCCAAAGATAAGAGCAAGGACGCTGGCGAAGGCGGCCAAGCCGACGGCAAACCACTAAGCTGCCTGGCGGCCAAACGCCAGGCTATGAGCGCCGAAGTGAAGCAGCAGATGGTCGA
>Ga0134128_10001913_pt1 | contig 26235 bp, 23 predicted proteins | sample KB31754_FD_96462 | JGI IMG/M metagenome (GOLD analysis project Ga0134128, IMG submission 96462) | Terrestrial soil microbial communities with excess Nitrogen fertilizer from Kellogg Biological Station, Michigan, USA - KB3-175-4 | ecosystem: Environmental > Terrestrial > Soil > Unclassified ...
GAAGCAATCGCCGCCGCGGTGGCCGCGCTACCTGCGGTGCAGCACCTGAACCGGCAGACCCGCGCCGTCCATGCTGCGGCGTTCTGGGAACCGGGCGCCGGCATCGTTGCCTTGCGCGAGGACATCGGCCGGCACAACGCGCTCGACAAGCTGGCCGGCACGATGCGGCGGGGTGGAATTGCAGCAAGCGGTGGCGTGGTCCTGCTGACGAGCCGGGTCTCGGTCGAGATGGTGCAGAAGGCGGCCGTGCTGGGCGTCCCGGTGCTCGTCGCCGTATCCGCGCCCACCGCGTTGGCGCTGCGGACGGCAGAAGAGGCGGGAATCACCTTGGTCGCCATCGCGCGCGATGACGGCTTCGATGTATTCACTCATGCCGGCCGCATAGCGCTGGGAGCGAACGAACATGTCGCCTGAAAAGCTGGTCTACATGGCAAACCAGATCGCGCGGTTCTTCGCGCATCAGGCGGCGGAGAAGGCGGTGGCGAGCACCGCCGACCATCTGCGCAAATTCTGGGAGCCGCGCATGCGCAAGGCGATCTTCGATTATATCGAAGCGGGAGGCGGCGATCTTCAGCCGATTGCGCTGAAGGGAGTGCTGGCGCTCAAGGCGGAAGCGACGCTGCATCAGTCCGGCGGGACCGCCGCTTAGCCGCGCGCCCCGGCCGGCAGCTTGCCACGCCAACTATGGGCTGGGCGGTAGCCGAGCACGCGGCGCGCCTTGTCGATCGACAGCAAGGTCTCGAACTCGCCGAGATCGGCGCGCACCGGCACGCCGGGGAATGCTTCCGCCATGAGCTGCCGGCTCGGCCGCTGCATCAACGTGTCGGCGGCGGCGATGGTGAAATGGTCGGCTCCCGCAATCTCGGCTTCGAGCGCGAGGCGGCAAGCCTGCGCCACGTCGCGGGCGTCGACCCAACTCCAGAGATTCCACCGGCGGAGCGTCGAATCCGTCCAGAAGGACGGAATTTGGGCGTAATCGGCCTCCTCGAAAATGTTGGAAATTCTGAACCCGACGAAGCGCGTTCCGGGATTCCAGCGATGCATTTCGCGGGCCATTTCCTCGCATAGAACCTTGGCGAGGGCATAGCCGGTCTCTGGTGCGAGCGGATGGTCTTCGGTCACCGGCGCGAAGCGCGGCGGCACGCGGGTCAGGGGCAGCCCGTAAGCCGTCTCGCTCGACGCCCATACCACGCGCTTTAGACCGAAGAGGGTTGCCGCGCTGAAGATGTTGTAGGTCGACATGAGATTGTTCTGGAACGTCACTGCATCGGGCGCGAGGCTCGGCGCGGGAATGCCCGCGAGGTGAATCACGGCGGAAGCCTCGCCCAGCGGCGAGCGGCGCCGGTCGATCGTGCCCGCCGCGCGCCGGAGAGCGTCGACCGCCTGACCGAAATCGGCCAGGTCGGCCTTGAAGAAATGGCAGAGCGGTTCGCTCGGCGGGGCAAGATCGACATTCATGACCATATGCCCGTGCGCGATCAGCTCGCGGATCACGGCGCGGCCCGCCTTACCGCTGCCACCGGTGACGACGACGCTCCGCATGGACATTTCCTCCCGGGTTTTCGATCGAGCATAGACCCGCCGGTGCTGACGCTGCCATGCGGCGTACTCAGGCGGCCTCGGCCCTGATCCAGGTATCGAGCAGCATGCGGAGCGCGGCGACAAAAGCGAGAGGTTGGTCGAGCATGACGTGGTGCTGGGCTTCCGGTACTTCGACGATCGGCGCATGCGGCCCCATCAGGGATGACATGTAGGAGGCCGTGCTGCGCGAGACCAGCGCACTCTTCTCGCCGAAGATGAGTGCGGCGCGGCAGCGCACGGCCTGAAGATATTCGCGGAACGGTTCGCCGAAGCGTCGCGTGCCCATCGCCGCACCGTCAAACTTCCAGGTCCAACCGCCTTCGACCGGCATGAGCGAATGTCGGGCGATGAACTCGACGATAAACTGGTTCTCGCAATTTTGCGGCGGCATCAGTCGAAAGCGCGCAAGTGCAGCGTCGAAACTTTCGTAGATCTTCTTGTGCGTCCATTTCGGCGCCGACATCGGCCGTTGCGCTTCTTCTTCGGGCGAGCGGATCGGCGAGTCGACGATCACTGCGCCGCCAATCTCGTTGCCGAACTGAGCGCCGAACTTCATGGTCATGAAGCCGCCAAAACTGTGACCGATGACGAAGGGCCGTTCGCCCAGCGCGCCGTCGGCGATCACTGCGCGCATCTCCCTGGCACGAAGCTCAGACGTGTAGATCTCGCGGCGGCCGCTGTCGCCCATGCCGGAGAGATCGATGGCGGCGACGCGGAAGTCACGGGTGAAATAGGGGGTGATGAAGCTCCACCAATTCGCATGTGCTCCGCCGCCATGGACGAAGAGCAGGCCGCGCTCGCGGGCGGCACCAGGTTCCGCAGGCCAGAGCAGATAGTGGATGGGGCAGCCTTCGACGACGACCTGGCGTGACTGCTTCGGATGGGCCATGGCGCGCCGGAACCAGTCGGGGACGGCGGACTGAAGGATGAGCTGATCGCGCGGAACAGAGGGATCGGTCAAGGCGTCACCTTCGCATCATCGTCGCGGGATCGAAACCTAGGTCGGCGGTGCGTCCGGGGCAAGAAACAGGGGAGGCGATCGTCACGGAACTTACTCGTCAACGCAAACTCCCTTGCGCCCGATCGATGTCCCCCGGCGCTGCGACGAAGCTCAGCGCGAAGATTTCGCGGTCGGTTCGAACGCCGCGCAGCCGATGCCGGCCCAGCGGTTCGAGCCGCTCTCCTGCCTCTGCCGCTGCCGCGAGCTCGGCCGAGACGAGCACGTTGCGGCCGAGCGGTTCGCACAGCGTCTCCATGCGCGCGACCTCGTTGACGGCCGGCCCGATGACGGTGAAGTCGAGGCGGTCGGCGGCGCCAATATTGCCGTAGAGCACCTCGCCGAGATGGAGGGCGATATCGACGGCGGCGACAGGCTTGCCGCCGGCGCGTCGCGCCTCGTTGAGCTTCGCCAGACCCAGTATCGCTTCGGCGGCGGCATCGAGGGCGGCCCCGCAGGTAGCGGCGCGGCCCGGCGGCGTCACCGGAAAGATCGCCAGCATGCCGTCACCGAGGAATTTCAGCACTTCGCCGCCGCGCGGTCGCAAGGCTGCGGCCAGCGTCTCGAAGACTTCGTCGAGCAGCTCGATGATGACGGACCCGCGGGATGTGTCTGCGATCGGCGTGAAGCCACGCAAATCCGCGTACCACAGCACGGCATTGATGCTTTCGACCGAGCCGCGTTCGATCGCTCCGGCATGGACGCGGCGTCCGGCGTCGCTGCCGAGATAGGCGGCAAGCAGGCTGCCGGCAATGGTGTGCGTGGCATGGCTCATCATTGCCAGCGACAACGCCGGCAGCACAGACCTGAGCAGCGTCAGATCATCGTCGGACCAGCCCTGATGTTGCTGGGTGATGAAGGAGTAGGCGATGCCGCTGCCGTAAGAGGGGTCACCCTCGGCGCCGAAGCGGCACAGCATGGCAAAATAGTCGGTGGCTCCGGCGGCGGCGAACTCCGCGAAAACCGGAAATTCGTGCGAGGCGTCCGGGCCTGAAAGTCGGCGGCGCATCTGGAGCGCAAGCGCCGGGGTTTGCGCTGCCTCGCGCAGCAACGAGGCAAAGGGACTGTCGAGCCAGACCGGTTCGAGATCGTCCTCGCGCACCCAGGAGTTCGGTTGAATGGCGTTGAGATCGCGCCGCCAAGTATAGCTGTAGCCGCTCCACTGTGGATGTAAGGTGCGCGTGGCGGTAAACGCGCGCCAGATCGGCAGGCCGGCCGCGATCAGGAGCTGACAGAAACCGTCGAACAGCGCTTCCGCCCCGGCGCCGCGCAGTCCTTGCTCAACCGCCCAAATATGGAGCTCGATGATGCGCCGGCCCAGCGCGTCGTCGAAGGTGTGCCGTCGGGCGGGCGAGGGCGGTTCGGGGACGGATCCGGACATGTGGCGCACGCGCCTCCTTCGAGGGCAGGGCACCAGGGACCCTAAGTCGCCGGCAGCCGGTCGGCAAGGCAGCTCCCGCACTTGGCCGCATAAGCGCGCCCCTCTAAGCTTGCGGCCATGGAGAAGATCCTGCGCTCGTTCGAGCCTGATGCCGAGGGGCCGCTCCACGGCATCCGCGCCATCGACCTGTCGCGCCTGGTGGCCGGCAACATGCTGAGTTTGCAGCTCGCCGACTACGGCGCTGAAGTGATCAAGGTCGAGGATCCCGAGCGCGGCGATCCGCTGCGTGACTGGCGCGTCAAGGGCGTGAGCATCCATTGGAAGGTCTATGCCCGAAACAAGAAGAGCCTGGCGCTTGCGCTGCGACCGCCCCAGGGCAGGGAGCTGCTGGGCCGGGTGATCGACACTGCCGATGTGCTGATCGAGAATTTTCGCCCCGGGACTCTCGAAGCCATGGGGCTTGCGCCCGAGGCGCTGCACGCGCGCAATCCCGGCCTCGTCATCGTCCGCGTCTCCGGCTGGGGGCAGGACGGCCCTTATCGCGAGCGGCCAGGCTTCGGCTCGCTGGTCGAGGGTATGTCGGGGTTTGCGGCCAAGAACGGGTTCGCCGATCGGCCGCCGGTGCTCCCACCGCTCGCCTTGGCCGATATGATTGCCGGGCTCTACGGCATGTCGGCGGTGCTGCTCGCCCTGCGTCACCGCGAGGTCAGGGGCGGAGTGGGGCAGGTGATCGACCTGCCGCTGCTCGATCCGATTGTCTCGATCCTGGGACCGGATGCTGCCGAGTACCGGCTCACCGGCTCGGTCAAGCCGCGCACCGGCAGCCGCTCGGCCACCACCTCGCCGCGCAATGCCTTTCGTACCCGCGACGGGCGCTACATCGCCATTTCCGCTTCGATCCAGGCCATGGCCGAGCGTCTCTTCCGCGCCATAGGCCGCGCCGACATGATCGACGATCCGCGTTTTCGCACCAACACCGATCGCGTCCGGCACGCCGATGAGTGCGAGGCGCCGATCGCCGCGTTCATCGCCGCGCGCGATCTCGCCGAAAATCTCGCCTTCTTCGAAAAGGCCGAGGTCACGGCCGCGCCGATCTACGACATCGACCAATTCCTTGCCGATCCGCATGTTCAGGCACGCGAGATCGTCGTCGATCTGCCGGACGAGGAGCTGGGTACGGTGGCGATGCACAACATCGTGCCGCGTCTCTCGGCCACCCCGGGGCATATTCGGACGCCGGCGCCGCGACTGGGCGAGCACACGGCGTCGATCCTGGCGGCGATCGGCTGTCGGCCCGAAGAGATCGAGCAACTGGCACGCAGCGGCATCGCCCGGGTCGAGGGCGTCGGCGAGGGGAGAAGAGCATGAGCACGGAGGAGCTGCTGCCGGTCTGGCGATCGATGCTATTCGTCCCGGTGACGGTCGAGAAATTCGTCGCCCGCGCCGCCGATCGTGGCGCCGATGCGCTCATTCTCGACCTCGAGGACAGCGTGCCGGCGGCGGAAAAGCCGCGCGCACGCACGCTGTTGCAGCAGGCGGCGAAGGAGGTTGCGCGCAGGGGCGCCGACGTGGTGGTGCGCATCAACCGGCCATGGCGGATGGCGATCGCGGATGTCGAGGCGGCAGTCTCGCCGCAGGTTCAGGCGCTGATGCTGACCAAGGTGGAAAGCGCCGATCACGTACGCATGGTCGCCGAGATCGTCGACGAGCTCGAGGTCGAGCGCGGCATGGCACCAAGCACGACCCGCCTGGTGGCGCTGATCGAGACCGCCGGCGCGTTCTTCCATATGGCGGAGATCGCCCGCGCTCATCCGCGCCTCGTCGGGCTTTCGGTCGGCGCCGAGGATTTCGCGCTTGCGCTCGGCATGCTGCCCGAGGCGGAAGGCCTCCTCTATCCGAAGCAGCAGATGATCATCGCTGCGCGCGCCGCCGGCATCCTGCCGCTGGGCTTTATCGGCACTGTCGCCGAGTTCCGCGATCTCGATGCGTTCCGCGCCACGATCCGCCGCTCGCGCCGCCTGGGCTTCGCAGGGGCCTCGTGCATCCATCCGGCGCAGGTCGGAATCCTCAACGAGGAATACCGCCCCTCGGCCGAGGAAGTGGGTCACGCGCAGCGGGTGTCTGACGCCTACCAGGCGGCGCTCGCCGGGGGCATCGGCGCGATCGAGCTCGATGGCAAGATGGTCGACGTGCCGGTGGTCGAGCGGGCGAGGCAGGTTCTGGCGCGCCATCAAGCGATCCTCACTCGCGAGGCCCGAGCCGGGGGCGGCTCGCCCGATCGCGCAGCCCAGCCATGCTGAAACATCGAGGCTGGATTTCTGCGCATATACCCATAATCTGTTGCGATGATGAGTTCGACGAAGCCACCGCCCGAGATCTGCAACATGCTGGCGCTGCGCCAGGCGACGCGGCGGCTGACCCAAGTCTATGACCATTTCCTCGCGCCAAGCGGAGTGCGCGGGACGCAATTCTCGATACTTGCCAGGCTGCGGCGCTCCGGCGCGGTTACGATCAGCGAGATGGCCGAGGCCATGGTCATGGACCGGACGACCCTGGCGCGGAATCTGAAGCCGCTGCAGCGCTCGCGGTTGGTCGTTGTCTCCCCCGGAGCGGACCGGCGCCAACGGGAAATCCGGCTGACCGACAAGGGGCTGGCGACGATCGACCAAGCTTTGCCCTTGTGGCGGCGGGCCCAGCATCATTTCGAGACGCGCTACGGGCGCGGCGAGGCGGAAAGGCTGCGCGAAATGTTGCGCGACGTCTCCATGACGGACGTGGTCGGAAGCGAGTAGCGGCTGAAGCACCGCTAGGGCCGGAACCGGCCATGATGTGCATATAGGGTGTCTGGACGCAAAGAGGCTCACCCCGCGGGCGGCAGAGCGTTCGACTATGCGGTCACGCCGATATGCGCCGCAAGCGCCTCGAGCGGCGCGACGGCAAAACGCGACGCGGTAGTAAAGGTCATGTCGCCGGCGAGGCCGGCGGCGGCGGTGGCACTGCGGAAGACCTCGGCGAGCTCCTGCCGCAGTTCCACCGGCACCGCACGGTGGCTGCGCAGCACAAGGTCGAAGCGTTGGGAGCGGACGAGCCCGTCGAGCTGGAGCGCGCCCATTCGGCTCATCTCGACCTCGAGGACGAAGCGGGTACCTTGCTCGCCTGAATTGCTCGCCGTTTGGCGACGCCGGAGAAAGAGCCGGACGGGACGAACTGCGGCGCCATCGAGGAGCGGCAACAGGTAGACGTTCCAGTCGCCCGATTGCGGCGCCGTGAGCTGGCGCAGTTCGGTGACATCGCCGTCGAGCTTCAGGCGGAGATCCCGGCGACCTGCGGCATCGAGCGCCGCTGCCGTCGCGTCGCCCGGCCAGGCGCCGCTATTCAACGCGCTCATAAGGAAAAGCAAAGTGCCGGCAAGCTGCTGGCCTGAGACCGGGGAGAGGTCGCTGCGCAGGCGCGCGGCGAGCGCGGGGAGGGTACGGTCGAGCGTTGCAAGCGTCTCCTCGAGCGCGGGCCAGCTGGTGCGCTGGGCCAGCGGAACTTCCGCGGGTTGCTCGGGCGGCGCCGATGCGAGGGGCTCGAAAGCGACGAGCGCGCCAGCGGGCAGGCTCAACCGGCGTTCCAGCGCCAGCAAGCCGAGCGGGGTATCGAGGAGCGTCTCGCCGCTCTCTGCCGCGACGACCATTCCGGTGAGCTCGGCACCCTGCGTTCCCGGGCCGGGCAGCGCCTGAAGCCGCAGCTCGATCCGGCTGCCTATCGGCAGAACCACCGCCGCATCGCCGGGCGATGCCAGGACGCGTGCTGGCACGACGGTGGCCGTATCCAAGCGGTCAGAGCTCGCAGCCGTCGGCAGGATCGCCACCTCGGTAACGTCGAGCGTAGTGCCCATCGGCAGCGCAAGACGGCGGTCCAGCGTCAGCGTCCCGAGCGGCGTGTCGAGGACGGTCTTGCCCGCTGCATCGGGCGGTGCCGCGGCGACGGTTGCAGCGAAGCGCGCTGGTGCAGAGGTCGAGAAAGACGGCGGCGCGGATGCTCCGGCTTCCGGTACGACGACACGCAGCACGAGCCGCGTGCCGGCAGGCAGTGCCGTCGCGTCGTTGGATGGCGGAGCGTTTACTGTCGCTTCGACTTCATTGCCAAGCGCGAGCCGCGCCGGGGGAGCTTCGGTCGCGTCGGTCTGCGTCGATGCTGGAGCCTGCGGCGATGCCGCGGTGGTCGGCGCCTCGGGCAAGGCCGCCGAAGCCTGGCGGGCGAAGGAAGAACCCGGCGCTTCGATATGCAGCAACACCACGGTCGGCGGCGGCCCTGGCAGGAGCTTGAGATCGACGCGGCTCCCGGCCGGCAGCGACAGCGGTGTCTTCAGCGCCAGCGTGCCGTAATCGGTTCGCAGCAACAGCGCTCCATTACCGCCTCGGCCGACCACGATGGCGGCGAGAGTGGCCGCCAGCAGCAATGCCGCCGGCGGCTGTTGTGCCAGCTCGATCGCTTGCTGCGGCGCCGCAGCCGCCACGCCAGGGATGAGCGGCGCGCCGGGAAGCGAGACGGTGCTGAGCGTGTCCGCCATCGCCGCGCCGCCAACGCTCAGAGCGCCGGGTCGAGGCGCTGAAGGATCGTCTCGACGTCGGCTGCCGCTTCACTGCCCGGATGGCGTGTCAGCAGGGAGACCTGGCGGCGAATGCTGTCCTTCACGTGATCGTCGCGTCGAATGATTCCGGCGAGCGGCGGGTCGAGCTTGAGGAACTCGCGACAGGCGCGCAAAAGCGTGCCATAGACCCGCTCGCCTTCGCGCTGGCTCGAGACCATGTTGACGACGATCTGGATGCCATCGGCGAGCTGCTCCATCGCCGTCACCTTGATATAGGCATAGGCGTCGGTGATGGAGGTGGGTTCGTCGGTGGTGATGACGAGGCAGGCACGCGATTGGGCGGTGAGGAGACGCACCGTCCGCTCGATGCCGGCGCCGAGATCGAGCACGACACAGTCGTAGCTCTGCGCCAACAGGTGCAATTCCGTGCGCAACGCCATGAGCCGACTCGCGGGAAGCGTCGCGAGTCCGCCCGAACCCGAGCGTCCGGCGATGATGTCGAAGCCGCCTTCATAACGGGTGGCCGCCTGCGCAAGAGTCGCCTCGCCGGCGATCACGCTGGCGAGGTCGCGCTCGGGCGCGATGCCGAGCTGCACGTCGACATTGGCGAGGCCGAGATCCCCGTCAAAGAGCAGGACCCGCTTGCCTGCCTTGGCCATGGCATGAGCGAGCGTGATCGAGAACCAGGTCTTGCCGACGCCGCCTTTGCCGGATGCGATGGCGATGATGTTGCGCCGCTGCGGCGCTGCGGCCCGGATAGGCGCCGGGAACGCCTGCACGACGGAGGCTGGTTTCATGGTGATCCTCTCATGGCGTGGACCTGCTGCGGCTGCTGGGCAGCCTTCGGCAGGATGAGACGGGCAAGCACGACGGGATTGAAGGCCGCCAGGCCTTTGGCGATGTCGGGCGAGGTGCCGGCTTCGGCGAAGCTCAGGCGGAGTGACTCGGCGCAGGCGATGACGCTGCCAAGCCGCTGCACCATGTCTAGCCTGGTGACGACCATGCGGCTCGCGCCGATGTCGCGAAAGATCCGCGCCATCTCCAGCGTGTCGACCGCATCGCCGCCGGCCGGCAGGACCAGGACCGGCTCGGCTCCGCTTGCCATGACGAGTTGCGACAGCTCGCGCCGGTCGCCGGCGCTGTAGGGGTTGATGCCGGGGGAATCGATGAGCAGCAACTCGTTGGGCTCAATCGCTGCCGCGAGCGGCGCCAGGTGCTGGGCGCTCTCGGCTCGGTGGAGCTGAAGCCGCAGCACACGGGCGAAGGCCTCGAGCTGCTCGATGCCTCCGGCGCGCACGGTATCGGCGGTGACGAGGCGCACCGGCCTCCCCGTCATCACCGCTCTCGTGGCGATCTTGGCGAGCGACACGGTCTTGCCGGCGCCGGGCGGCCCGACCAGCAGCAGGGGCCGGCGGACCTCGCCGTCCAGCGGCGCGAAGGAAAAAAAGGTAGCGAAGGCGCTGCCAAGCGCCAGTAGCGGCTCGTCCGTCTCGAAGGGAAGGGCCGCACAGAGGATTTTCTCGACGACCAGAGGCGAGAGTCCGTGAGCGGATAGCGCCTCGTTGAGCACGTCGATGACGTCGGGCTCGATGCCGGAGGAAAGCCTTTCGACCTGCTCGACCGCCGCGGTGACGCGCGTCGCCCCGTCATCGCCTTCCTCGGTCGAGACGATCACGGCGTCCGGGCCGAGCCGCGCACGCACCAGGGCTATGGCCTCGCTCATCGTCGCCGCGGTGAATGTCCTGAGCCGCATGACTTAGATCGTGCCCACTGTCTTGATCTTGGCCTTGGGATGAACTTCGCTCTGAGAAATCACCACCGTGATCGGTCTGAAGCGCTCGATGATGGAGCGCACATAGGGGCGGATCGCTGGGCTCGTCAGCAGCACCGGGGTTTCGCCCAGCATGGCGTGGCGCTCGAAGGTGCTGCGCACGGCAGCGATGAATTCCTGCAGGCGGCTCGGCGGCATGCTGAGGTGCCGCTCCTCGCCCTGGCCGGTGAGCGCCTCGGCAAAGGACTGCTCCCAGGCAGGCGACAGGCTGACAAGCGGAATAAAGCCGCCTTCACCGGTGTTCTGCTCGCTGATCTGGCGGGCGAGGCGCGCCCGGACGTGCTCGGTGATGACACTCACATTGCGGCTGTAGCCGCACGCTTCGGAGATGCCTTCGAGGATCGTCGGCAGATCGCGGACCGATACTCGCTCCGCAAGCAGGTTCTGAAGCACGCGCTGGATGCCGCCCACCGAGATCTGGCTCGGCACCATGTCGGCGATGAGCTTCTGATGGCTCTTGTCGAGCTCGTCCAAGAGCTTCTGCGTCTCGGCGTAGGACAGAAGCTCCGCCATGTTGTCTTTGATCACCTCGGTCAGATGCGTGGTGATCACGGTCTGAGGTTCGACCGCAGTGTAGCCGCGAAAGGTGGCCTCTTCGCGATTGGCCTCGGCGACCCATTGCGCCGGAAGGCCGAAAGTGGGCTCGACGGTGGGTTCGCCTGGGATCGAAATGGCCCCGCCGCGCGGGTCCATGACCAGCAGCATATTGGGCCTGAGGTCGCCGCGCCCGGCTTCGATCTCCTTGACGCGAATGACGTAAGTGTTGGCCGGCAGCTGGAGGTTGTCCTGAATGCGCACCGACGGCATGACGAAGCCTATTTCGGCGGCGAGCTGGCGGCGCAGCGCACGCACCTGGTCGGTGAGGCGAGTGCCGTGATCGCTGTTGATCAGGCTCAGGAGACCATAGCCTAGCTCGAGGCGGAGTTGATCGATCTGCAATGCCGTCTGGATCGGCTCTTCCTTCACCGGCGCGGCTGTCTTGGCCTGCTGCGCCGCGGCTTCGGCAGCGGCGGCCTTCTCCTGGCGCTCGGTTGCCTTCCAGGCGGCACCGCCGGCGAGCGCCGAAAGCATGAGGAAGGGCAGCATCGGGATGCCGGGCATCAAGGCCAGTGCCAGCATCAGGAAGGAGGCAACGCCGAGCGCGGCCGGATAAGCGGAGAGCTGGCCGAAGAGCGCCTTGTCGGTCGAGCCGCTGACCCCCGCCTTGGAGACGAGCATGCCGGCGGCGGTGGAGACGATGAGCGCGGGAATCTGCGACACCAGGCCATCGCCGACGGTCAGCAAAGTGTAGCTCTGCGTCGCCTCAGTGAAGGAAATGCCCTGCTGAACGACCCCGATTAGGATGCCTGCACAAATGTTGATCGCCGTGATGATCAGTCCGGCGACGGCGTCGCCGCGGACGAATTTCGAGGCGCCATCCATGGCGCCGTAAAAGTTGCTCTCGTCTTCGAGCTCGCTGCGGCGCTTGCGAGCGATTTCCTCGTTGATGAGTCCGGCGGAAAGATCGGCGTCGATCGCCATCTGCTTGCCGGGCATGCTGTCCAAGCTGAAGCGCGCCGCCACCTCGGCGATGCGCCCGGAGCCCTTGGTGATGACCACGAAGTTCACCACGACGAGAATGGTGAACACAATGACGCCGATGACGAAATTCCCGCCCATGACGAAATTGCCGAAGGCCTGAATGACGTGGCCCGCGGCGGCGGTTCCCTCGTGCCCATGACTGAGGATCAGCCGGGTGGAGGCGAGATTAAGGGCGAGCCGCAGCATCGTGGCGATGAGCAGCACCGTCGGAAAGGACGAGAATTCGAGTGGCCGCTGGATGAACAGCGCGACCATCAGGATCACCACCGAGAAGGTGATCGAGAGGGCCAGGCTGATGTCGAGCATCCAGGTCGCCATCGGCAGGATGAGCACGACCAGGATTGCGACGACGCCAAGCGCGAGTGCGATCTCACCGCGGCGGAGCAGAGCTGCGAGTTTGCCGAAGAGAGCCGATGGGTTCGGAGCTCGCCCCGCCGTCGTCGCAATGGTGGTCGCGTCGGCCATCAGCGCGTCACGCTCGACAGGTCACGGGTGGAGTCATGCAGGCGCATCTCGGGCGCTGACTAGGCTATCGCCCGTTCCGACTCGCCGGCAGGCGGGACGCTGACTCCTTCCTGGCGATATTGCTGGAGCTTATTGCGCAGGGTTCGGATCGAGATGCCAAGGATGTTGGCGGCATGCGTCCGGTTGCCGAGGCAATGCTGCAGGGTGTCCAGGATGAGATCGCGCTCCACATCGGCGACTGTGCGGCCAACGAGGCCGAGTTTCCCGCCCGCGCCGGCAGCTGGCGCAGCAACCGCTTCGGCGCCCGGCTTCGGTGCGCTGAGCAGGATCGACTCTGGTCCGAGTTCGTCGCCTCGCGCGAGCAGAACGGCGCGGTGGATTGTATTTTCGAGCTCCCGTACGTTGCCGCGCCACGGGTGGTGCTTCAGCATCTCGCGCACCCCCGCCGCAAGGGGACGCGTCGGGACTGCATTGATCTCGGCATATTTCTTCGCGAAGTGATCGGCAAGAAGCTCGATATCGAGCGGCCGCTCGCGCAGCGCCGGCAGGCGCAAATTAACGACATTGAGTCGGAAGAAAAGGTCTTCCCGGAAGTTGTTTTTTTGTACCTCGTCTTCGAGATCGCGGTTTGATGTGGCGATCAGGCGGATATCGACCTTGATCGGCTGGTGCCCGCCGACCCGGTCGATCTCACGCTCCTGGATCGCGCGCAGTAGCTTTGCCTGAAGGCGCGGATGCATTTCGCTGATTTCGTCTAGCAGCAGCGTTCCGCCGTTCGCCTCCTCGAACTTTCCGATCCGGCGCGCCACCGCGCCCGTGAAGGCACCCTTCTCATGGCCGAAGAGTTCCGATTCCAGCAGATTCTCGGGAATAGCGGCGCAGTTCACCGAAATAAAATTGTGCTTGGCACGGCGGCTGCGACGATGAATGTAGCGCGCCATCACTTCTTTGCCGGTGCCGCTCTCGCCGGTGATGAGTACGCTCGCTTCCGAGGGAGAGACCTGGTCGGCTAGGCGCACCACCTCGTTCATCGCGGGATCGCGGAACAGGAAGGCGTGACTTTCCTGCGCCACCGCCTCCAGAACCGCGGCGATGAGCTCGGCGTCGGGCGGCAGGGGAATGTACTCTTTCGCTCCGGCCCGAATAGCCCGAACCGCCGCGTCGGCATCGGCACCGATTCCGCAGGCGACGACCGGCACATTGATACGCTCCTGTCGCAGGCTCTCGATCATCCGGCGGATGTCGAGCTTGACGTCCATCATCAGGAGATCGGCGCCCTGACCCGAACGGAGCGCTGAGAGGCCGCGTTCGATGTCGTCGGCATGCGCGACGGTTGCGCCGCGCGCCATGGCGAGCTTGCCGGCGGCGCTGATGTAGCCCTCGAGCGGGCCGAGGATGAGGAGTCGCATTTGCGGTGACCTTTCCCTAGGCGCGATCGGCCTTTACGATTTCTGTCATCGTGACGCCCAGCCGCTCGTCGACGACGACGACTTCGCCGCGAGCCACCAAGCGATTGTTGACGTAGATATCGATGGCTTCGCCGACCTTGCGGTCGAGCTCCACCACCGCGCCGCGCCCAAGTTTCAGGAGCTGGCTCACCTGCATGGTGGCGCGGCCGAGCACGGCAGAGATCTGCACAGGAATGTCGTAGACCGCTTCGAGATCCTTTGCATTCTGGGGCCGTGCCTCGCCGTTGCTCATGGGATCGCTATCGAGCTCGTCGAGCTGCAGGTTCTGTGGATCACTCATGGTCGTTCTCCTCTGGGCGGCTCATGCCCGGAACAGGGATGGAGTCGAGAGCGCGAGCCAGCGCTCCGTCGATGTCGTGAATCAACCGTTTTGCATCGCGCTCAGCGCCGCCCTCGGCCCATTCGACGCGCGCGTCTCCTTGCTCCAGGGTCTCGTCGGCCAGCAGAACCACCTTGCCGGCAAATGCCGTAGCCGCCGTGAGTGCGGCGAGCCGCTGCTGCACCGCCTCGAAGGCGCTATCAGCGATGCGCAGCACCAGGCGTGGCTCGTCGAATGCGTCGCGCAAGCACTGCGTGATGAACTCTTCCAGCTCGATCAGGGGCGCCTTGCGGCTGAGCGCCGGGGCAAGCTTACGCAAAACTTCACGCATCGCTTCGATTGCATGCCTTTGTGCGGCCGCCACCTCGCTATCGCGGGCTGCGAGGAGCGCGGAAAGCCTGGCGGAGAGCGCTGCCAGCGCGTCGGCCGCTCGCGTCTCGGCCGCTTGCGCGGCATCGACCAGTGCGGTGGCGCGTCCTGCTTCCATCCCGGCGGTGTGCGCGGCGTCGAGCTCGGCTTTGGAGAAGGTAGGTTCTGGGGGCAGCGGCGGCGGTGCCTTGCGCGCCACAGCCGGACGCGACGCGTCCGTCTGATCGAAGGATTGATCGAAGAGGAATTTGTGCGGTGCGCCCATGTGGCCGCTCAATAGACCAGCTCGTCTTCGTTGCCCTCGGCGATGACGATTTCGCCGCGCGCTGCCAGATCCTTGGCGAGAGCGACGAGGTAAGCCTGCGATTCCTCGACATCCTTGAGGCGGACCGGACCCATGCTGGCAATTTCCTCGCGCAGCAGTTTGGCGGCGCGCTCGGACATGTTGCCGAAGAAGAGGTCGCGCAGGGCTTCGGACGCACCCTTGAGGGCCAGCGGGATCTTCGCCTTGTCGGAGTTCCGCAGGATGCCCTGGATCGCCATGCCGTCCAGTTTCGCCAAGTCCTCGAAGGTAAACATGAGGGCTTTGATGCGTTCCGCACTGTCGCGGTTGCGCTCCTCGAGGGCGGTGAGGAAGCGGGTCTCCGTGTTGCGGTCGAGACTGTTGAAGATCTCGGCGATGAGCTCATGCGAGTCGCGGCGGTTGGTGCGCGCGAGGCTCGAGAAGAATTCGTTGCGAAGCGTGCGCTCGACGTCGTCCAATACCTCCTTCTGCACGGCTTCCATCCGCAGCATGCGCATGATCACTTCCATAGCGAAGCTTTCGGGAAGCTGGGTGAGTACCCGCCCGGCGTGGTCAGACTTGATCTTGGAGAGAACGACGGCGACGGTCTGCGGATACTCGTTCTTCAGATAGTTGGCGAGCACGGTCTCGTTGACGTTGCCGAGCTTGTCCCACATCGTGCGGCCGGCCGGGCCGCGGATCTCCTCCATGATCGTATTGACCCGGTCCTGGCCGAGGACCTTGGCGAGGAGCCGTTCCGTGCTCTCATAAGTGCCGACCAGAGACCCGGTGGCCGATATCTGCTCGGCAAACTCGACGAAGAGCCGCTCGACGATGTTCGAGCTCACGGTGCCGAGATTGGCCATGGTCTGGGAGATCTCTTTGATCTCTTCGTCGTCCATCATCGAGAAAAGCCGCGCCGTATGCTCGTCGCCCAGCGCGAGCATGAGGATGGCCGCCTTCTCCGGTCCGGTCAGGGTGCGAATGTCTTCGCGGACACGCATGCTCATGACGCTCTCCCGTCAGGCGCCCTGGTACATCCAGGAGCGGACGATTGCGACCGCTTCTTCCGGATGCTTCTCGACGATCTCGCCGACCTTGCGGATGCTGGATGCGGCGACGCGTCCTTCGACTTGGCCGATGTCGATCATCTTATCCGGCGCACCGTCGCCCGAACCGTCTCCGCCCGGCATGACCGCGCCGCCGGTCGCGGCGGCAAGGGCCGGCCCGAGACCAGCGGGCGGGGGGAGGGCCGGTGCGCCGTGGCCGGCGACTTGGCCGGTCAACAGATTGGCACCCTCGGCGGCGACGGCGTTGTTCTCCAGCACGCGCATCAGCAGGGGGCGAACTACCAGCAGAATGAACAGCACGGCGACCACGGCGATGACCAGCATCTCGCCCATTTTTACGACATCGGCGCGTTCGAAGCCGAAGATCGTGACGGGCGCGGCTGGCATTGCTTCGTCGGCGCCGGCGAAGGGCATGTTGACGAGGTCCACCGTGTCGCCGCGCTTGACATCGAAGCCAATCGCCGAGCGCACCAGATCGGTAAGCTCCTTCAGCTCTTCGGGCGAACGCGGATGGTAGGTGCGGGTGCCGTTCGTGGCCACGGTATAGGTGCCGTCGATCAGGACAGCCACCGAAAGGCGTTTCACCACACCGGTCTCTCGAACCTGGCTGCGTGTAGTTTCACCGATCTCGTAGTTGGTCGTCTCTTCGTTCCGCGCGCTTTTGCTGCGACCCCCACTGGAGCTGGTCGCGGTCTGGGCATTGGGCAAATTGGTCTGCACTGTCACCGGCTGGTCGCCGGAATCGCTGCTGTCGCTAGTTTCGCTCGTCGTTTGTGTTGAACGAGCGACCTGCTGGTCCGGGTCGAAGCTCTTCGAATTGGTGGTGATCCGGTCGAAATCCATATCCGCATGGACGTCGACGCGCGCCTTGCCAGGACCGACCGTTCGCTCGAGGAGCTCCTGGACGTTGCGCGCGAGCCGGTTTTCGTAATTGATCCGCTGCTCGTCGGCGTTGTTTGCGATCGCCGCCGCGTCGCTATCGCCGTCGCCGCGTGCTAGAAGATTGCCTTCGCCGTCGACGATCGACACGCGTGTCGGCGAAAGGCCTGGTACGGCGGACGCGACCAGATATTGGATGGCGGCGACTTGCTGCTTTCCCAAACGCTGCGGGCCGCGCATCTTGACAATAATCGATGCGGTCGGAATTTCGCGGTCGCGAGAGAAAAGTTCCCGCCGCGGCAAAACCAGATGGACGCGCGCAGACTGGACGGAGTTGATCGATGCGATGCTCCGCGACAGTTCGCCCTCGAGCGCGCGGAGCCGGTTGATGTTTTCAACGAGGCTCGACGTGCCGAGCGCATCGGTCTTGTCGAAGATTTCGTAGCCGACGGTGCCCCCATGCGGCAGTCCGGCTTCCGCCATCGACATGCGCAGCTTTGCAACTTGGTCGGACGGCACGAGAATCTGGGCGCCGTCGGCCCGAAGCTGATATTGAATGCCCATCGTATCGAGCTTCTGAACGACCTGGCCGCTGTCGCGCGTATCGAGGTCGCTGTAGAGCAGAACCATGCCCGGTTGCGATATGCGCGTGGCGAGGAAGGCGAAGAATGCGATCATCGCGAGCGCGACACCGCCGACCATGGCGAGGCGCGTCGGTCCGAGGCCGCGGAGCGTCTGAAGCAGGCCGTTCACTGTATCTCGTCTCCGGGTTTTACGTGCGGGCTTTGAGACCCGACGAAACCCTAGCGGCGATTGGGTGAATAACCCGTAAATAGGCGGCAGAAATTTCCCAGATGGCGGCAAAAATTGCCGCAACATGCCGAAGGGTATGACGCCTCGCTCATGCGCATAGGCCGCGCGCGCACAAGCGCTGCGACCATAGGGAAGGACGGCCGGGCTCGAGAAAGTGTGTTGGTGCGTTTCCCGCTGCGCGGTAACGCGTCACTGCCGCTGGAGCGAGCGCCACGGCGCTCGCATCGCGGCTCAGCGCTCGCGCTCGATCTCGCGGTAGTCTTGCAGCCGGGTCACGCGCAGACCAGGCAATCCGTGGCTGTCGACCAGGCGCTGCCAGGAAAGGAACTCTTCGATCGAGAGGGTGTAGCGCCGGCACGCTTCCTCGAGCGTAATGATGCCGGCGCGGACCGCCGCCACCACCTCCGCCTTGCGACGGATGACCCAGCGCTTGGTGTCGGGCGGCGGAAGGCTATCCAGCGAGGCGATGGGACCGACGACGTCGAGCCAATCCACCGACGAGGAGCCGAGCGAGGAAGGTGCGTCTGTCTTCACGGTTGTCGCAGCGTCCGTTCGTGTAACCGGAAATCTAGGCCGCTCCGCTTAACAAAGCCCTAAAACCCATGGTTAACGCGCTGGCCCGTTTGCCTAAATCCCGCGATGCTCCGGCGTAGTTGCGACTGCGGCGCCGTTCGGCGCGCGTCCCGCGCCGATTTACCGCTCTTTAACCATGATCGCCTAGAAGTTTTGCGGCGGCGCTTCGCGATCTTGCGACCTTCGCGATGACTGGAGTGAGCAGCGATGTCGTTTCCCTCTGGCCGCGCGGCGGCTCCGTCTACCGAGGGTACTGGCTGCCGGGGCGACGCGGTTATCGCCTTCGCGGCGGCTGATTTTGGATTGTCCGGCGATGTCGCCGGACGCAGATCGGCCTCGGCGGGCTTTCTCGCCGCTTATGCGCGCCACGCCGTGGTCGAGCGGCTAATCGGTCTGATGCACGAGGCGGAGGATGCGCCGGCGTTTGCCGACTTCGTCGCAAGGCATGGGCGTCCGGGTCGGGCGGTCGAAACCATCGAGCTGAACGAGCTGCAGCGTGTCGCCGAAACCGGCGCGCTCTATACGCCCGGCCCGGATCTCGGGCCGCTCGCCTGGTTGCGGCGGGAATGCGGGCAGCGGGCATTTTCGCTGGTTGGCGTCACACATACGCTCTCTGAGCGCCACGCCATGGAAGCGGTGGGTCATCTGCTGACGGCACCCATCCAGCCTTGGGATGCGCTGGTTTGCACGACACGCGTTGCGAAGCAGGTTGTTATCCGGGTCCTCGAGGAGTATGGCGAGTATCTTGGCAGCTTGTGCGGTTGCAGGATCGCTGCGCGCGCAGAAATGCCGATCATCCCGCTGGGGGTCGACACTGACGCCTTCGTTGCAAGGGATGAGGGGGAGGGCGCTGCATTTCGTTCGCGCCACGACATTCCGCCGGATGCGGTCGTGCTGCTCTATGTCGGACGGCTCGATCATGCGGAGAAGGCCAATCCGGTACCGCTCTATATCGCTGCTCAACACGCCGCGGAGCGAACTGGCCGCCCTGTGTGTCTGGTGGAGGTCGGTTGGTTCCGCTCGGATTTCTTTGCGCAGACCTTTGCTCAGGCGGCTGCTGTGCTTGCGCCGGGTGTCCGGAGGATCGTGCTGGACAGCCGCCAGGACGCGAACCGCCGCGCCTGGTTCGCTGCCGACATATTCGTGTCTCTCGCGGACAGCGTGCAGGAGACGTTCGGTCTGACGCCGGTCGAGGCTATGGCTGCTGGCCTTCCGGTGGTGGTGAGCGATTGGGACGGCTACCGTGACACCGTGCGTGATGGCGTCGACGGCTTCCGTGTCCCGACGCTGATGCCGCCGCCTGGAAGCGGTGGGACGCTCGCTTTCGATTACGCGTCAGGCCGCTTCAACCACACCATGTTCTCGGGGGCGACAAGCCAGAGCAGTGCAGTGGATACCGCAGCCTGCGCAGAGGTGCTCGTCCGGTTGATCGGTGAGCCTGAGCTGCGCGGCCGGATGGGGGCTGCCGGCCGCCGCCGGGCGCGTGAGACTTTCGACTGGCGCATTGTCATCGCCGCCTATCAGGAACTCTGGTCGGAACTCGCCGAGCGTCGGCGGATTAGCCCTGAAACGGCCATTCCGTTGCCTGGAAGACCGTCGAGCCCACTCGGGCCCGATCCGTTCGATCTTTTCCGTGACTGGCCCAGTGAACGTCTTTCACCGACGACAAGGGTGGGATTGCCGGCAGGGGTCGCCGCTTCGCTGGCCGCGGCGATGCGAGAGCTGGCAGCGGCGACGCCGATGCCCGCAGCGCTCCTCGACGCCCCGCATGTGGAGCACCTGGTCGGTATGCTGGAGGCCGGCCCCCGCCCCGCCGGTGATCTGATCGCCGCGCTCGAGCCGGAGCTCCGCCCGGCCGGCTGGCGTACTTTGGGCTGGCTTGCCAAGACGGCGCTCCTCTCGTGGCGCTGAGGTTGCCAACCATGAGCACCTCACCACGCGCCGCCGGCGGTATTTTCCTCCATAGCGGATTTCGCTCGGGCAGCACCTGGTTCTGGCAGCGATTCCGTGCGGCGGCCGGTACCCGCGCCTATTATGAGCCGTTTCACGAAGTGCTGGCGCAGCTGAACCCCGAAGCGCTGTCGCAACTTGCGCCGCAGCGCTGGGCGTCGGGGCATCCTGGCCTCGACGCACCGTATTTCGCGGAGTATCGCGAGGCTCTTCTTCCCGGAGGCGGCGTCCGCTTCTATGAGACGCGTTTTGCCGCCGAGACCTATTACCAGAACGAGCCGGATGAGCCGCAGGCGCATTATCTGAGAAACCTGATCGATCGCGCGCACGAGGTCGGCGCGGTGCCAGTCTTCGGTTTTTGCCGTTCGCTCGGGCGGGTGCCCTGGTTCCGTTCGCTCGGCCGGGGCGTCAACATCGTCACCTGGCGCAACCCGTGGGACCAGTGGGTATCCTGTCGCGACCAGGCAGCCATTCATCAGAATTGGTATTTTTTGTTCCGCTTCGTACTCTTCGCCTGTTTCGGGGCTCGGCACGGGCGATTCGGCCCGTTCTTTTCCGGGCTCGATCTGCCGCCGGCGCCGGAGGGCATTGCGACGGCGCAACTTGGCGCGCTGCTCGGATATTTCGACGCCGCTAACCTGGACTCGCTGTTCAGGATCTTCCTCCGTGTCTACATGGTCGACATGTTGACCGCGCTTCAGCACGCCGATTACGTGGTCGATCTGGACGCGCTGACCATGGAAGCCCGACAGCGACGGGAAACCGCCACCGCATTGCGCCAGCTCACCGGGCTGCACGATCTGTCGTTCGATGATTGCGCATTGCCTCGGCACGAGGTCCCGGCCGAGATGGGCGAGGTGGTGCGGCTTGAGGAAGCCTTGTCCTTTTTGACCGGCCCGGGTGCGTCGGTCGCATCTGCGCATGCGCGCGCGCTGCCCCTGTTGGAGCAACGGCTCGCGAACTGCCTGGAACGGTTGCGCCGCCCGGCCGCCTGACGAGGCGGAAGGATTCCCCTCGCCAGGGCAGTGCCGAGCGCGCCGTCGCCGGCCAGCGCGGCGCGGTACCGGGTATCAGCCCTGCGTCGCTTGCAGCAGTGTCTGGATCATCTGGTTGGCGGTCGAAAGCACCTTCGAATTCGCCGCATAGGCCTGCTGGGTGATGATCAGGTTGCTGAACTGCGAAGCGATGTCGACATTCGAGCTCTCGAGCTCGGACGGCGCGATCTGGCCGGCAGCACCGGTGCCGGCCTGCTGAAGCAGGAAGCTGCCTGACTGGTTCGTCTGCAGATAGCTGTTGCCGCTCTGCGCCGCCAGACCATTCGGATTGTTGAACGTCGCGATCGGCACGAGATAAAAGGGCTGTTTCAGGCCGTTGTCGAAATTGGCGGTGACGATGCCGTTCTGATCGATGCTGATGCCGGTGAAGGTGCCGAAGTGCAGGCCGTTCTGGTTGACCTCGCTGGCGCTGAAGGTGTTGCCCACCTGGGTGAGGCCGTTCATCTGGCCCGCGGTGCCGAGATTGAAGGTGAGGTTCTGAGGGCTGGTCGGGACGGCGGGACCAGTTGTCGACCAGTTGACGGTGAGACCGCCGAAGCCCGAGGCAAGCGAGCCGTTGCCATTGAAGGACACCTGGTTGCCGCCGGTGAACGCGACCGTCCCGCCGGCGATACTGGCGGTGACGTTCCAGGTGTTGGCCGGTGTCGTAACGGGCGCCGCGGCAGCGAACACGGGTGCACCGCCGCCGGCGGAGACGACCAGCGTATTGGCCGCGTTGAGTTCGGCGCCGGTAGGCGAGGTGTCGAGCAACTGGACGGTGGTTCCGTTGGTCGCCGAGGCGGTCACGGTGCTGATGCCGGCGGCGGCCAGGGCGGTGTTCATTGCATTAGCGAGGTCGCTCGTGGTCGGGTTCGCGGGGAGCGCGCCGATCGGCACGGTGGTGGTGCCGCCGTTGAGCTTCAGATTGAAGGTATCGCCGGCGGTGAGAGCGCCGCCGGTCAGGCTGAAGGTCTGGATCGGCGCGACACTGAATGAGAGGGTCAGATCGTGTTCCGAGCCTTGACTGTCGAATACCGGCACGGTGATCGTGTGCGGCGTGGAGGTGACGGTATCGGTCGACGGCAGCTCCGCGGCCAACGTGACCTGGGTGGTCGGTACCGCCGAGCCGCTGAGCCCGTTGATGTTGATGGTCGACAGCGAGTTGAGCGAGGTCGCCGTGAGCTGGTTCAGATTGCCAGCCGTGATCTGCCCCGCCTCGGCCGCGGTCAGCTTCTGTCCCTGAAGGAAGAAGCCATCGCCGTTCACCAGATTGCCGTTGGCGTCGATCGAGAACGAGCCGTCGCGCGTGAAGGAATAGCCGGTGCTGCTGCCCGGGGTCGCGCTGTTGGCAACGACGAAGAAGCCGCCTCCCGAAATCGCAAGATCCGTGTTTGAGGCTGCAGCCTGGAGCAAGCCTTGCTGGTTCACCGTCGCGGTCGGATAAGCGACGACGCCACCGGCAGTTTCGATACCAGCCTGCGCGCTCTGGGTCACCAGAGTGGAAAAGCTCGCATTGGTACCTTTGTATGCCGTCGTGTTGGAATTGGCGATGTTGTCGGAGATGAGGCTCAGCGCCTGGCTTTCGGCGGTAAGACCGGAGACGCCGGTCAGCAATGCTCCGAAGATGCTCATGAATGACCCCTTAGGCTGAAGTCGAGGAGGGCTGGACGATGCCGATGAGCTGATTCATCGGCACTTGGACGCCGGATACGTTGAAGGTCGCGACGTTGTTCTCGACACTGACGCCGGTGACGACGCCGGTGGCGGTGGTGGTGGCCGTGATCGGCTTGCCGTTCGAATCCATAGCTTGGACGTTGATCGTGTAGACTCCGCCGTCCGGCTGCTGCTGGCCGGCGTTGTTCTGGCCGTTCCAGGTGAAATTGTAGGTCCCCGCCGTGGTCTGCCCGGAGCCCGAAAAGATGGTGGAGCCGTTCGCGTCCTGGATCGAAACGCTCACCGCCGAGGCATTGCTCGGCAGCGTGTAGGAGAACTGCGCCTGACCGTTCTGCAGGACGGCCTGGGAGCCGCTGTACTGGATCGTCTGCCCGACCATGGACTGGGCGGAAAGCGCCTCGCTGCCGGCCTGGTTGGAGATCATGGTCGAGAGCTGGCTGTTGGTCTTGATCTGCTGCTCGACCTGGCTGAACTCGACCAGCTGCTGGGTGAACTGGTTGGAATCCATCGGATTGAGCGGATCCTGGTTCTTCATCTGCGTCGTAAGCAGAGTGAGGAAGGTATTGAAGTTCTGCGTGAAATTGAGGATGCCGTCAGTGCTGCCGTTCGTGTCGGCACTGCTGTTGGTGTTCGCAGCCGGATTGGGTACTGCGGTGGTGCTGGAGATCGGTGTGGTCATGGCATCCTGTCCTTACACATGGATGTCGAGAGAGCCGCTATGGCTGCTCACTGCACGGGAGATCGGAGCGACGATCGCAATGTCGTCGAGGCCGGCGCTGTAGCGTGCCGGCGTACTGCCGCCGCCGCTATAGCTCGGCTGCTGCTGTTGCTGATTGAACTGATAGCCGCCGCGAAGGTTGAAGCTCAGGCTGCTGCTGTCGGCCTGAAGCCCCGCGTCGCGCAGCGCCTGGGCTAGTCCGGATGCATCCTGCTTCAGCAGGTTCAGGGTATCGCTTCGATCGGCGGAAACGACCATTGTCACGCGACCGTCGTGATTGATGTTGAGTTTGACGTCGACGGCGCCGAGATCGGCCGGCTGCAGCTGGATTTGAATGTGGTCGCTGCCGCTCTTGACGGCTTGATGCAGCGAGAGCGCGACTTGCATGCTGACGGTTGGCGGCGGCGCGGGCAGATTGGCCGCGGCGGCCGTTTGGGCGGGCGCTGCTGACGTATTCTGCATCGGAGCCAACTGCGCGGCAGCTACCGGGCTGTTCGCGGCCGAAGCGGTGTTCGTCGGCGCCTGGCCGCCATTTGCCACTTGATCGCTTGCGCCGTGATCCGTCGGGACGGCGGTCGCGGTGGCGCCCTTCGCTGCGGCGGCTATTGCCTGCGGCGATGCCTGTCCGTTCGACGCGTCGGCGGCAGGGGAAGCGGTGCGTGCGGATTCCGCGGAGGAGGGTGCCGCTGCCGCAGCGCCAGTCGGTGTCTCTTCGCCGGTCTTTGTATGCGCGGCGTCGGATTGCGGCGTATAGCTTGCAATGGCGGCGCGCGGCTGCGAGACCAGCACGACTGCGTTCGCCGCGACCCTCATGCTCAGCGTGGCTGCCATTGCCGGAAGCTTGGCCGCTGTAGAGGAAGTGCCGCCTGTCGCGGCTGCCGCAGGCGATGTATTGCCCGTTCCGGCCGCGGCCGCTGCCGAATTCGATGCGGCGTTCGCGGCGGCGGTCGGACCGCCTTTGTCTGCGACTTTCACTTGAACGCCTGCGGCTGCGGCGGCTGCGGCGAGGTCTTTGGCATTGAGGGGCGGTGGCGCCGAAGATGAACCGGGCGTCGGCGTGGACGGCAGAGCGGCACCACTTCCGCCGGCGAGCGCCGCCGCAGCTGTCAGCAGACTTGCCGCATTGCTTTGTGCAGTCGCCGCCTGCGTTGGTGGCGTGGCGGAGGCACCGCTCGTCGTTGGGGCGGGGTTTGCACTTCCGGTCGTGGATGGCGGCGGCTGGGTCAGGACCACTGGAACCGGCAGCGGAACGACTACCGCTGCGCCAATGCTTGCGCTGTCGCCCTTCTTTGCGGATTTGTCGTGGCCGTCGGTTCCGCCAGTCTTGGACTCTTCGCCAGTTTTCGCTGCCGATGTCGGGGGCGGAGCGGCGGTCTCGGAATTTGGTCCGCTTGCCGGAGTGCCAACCACCTTGGTCGAGGGCGCGTGGGAATTCTGGCCGTTCTGCATCAGGCTGAAAAAATGCGAGTTGCTCGGATCGGCGCTTTCCGGCGCCCGGACGGAGGGCGCCGGGTCGATGAGCGAGGTGATGGCAGGCAACGCGGTCATGAGGTTCCTTTCGTCGGATTGGGCGTCAGCAAGCCGCGTGCCAGCCCTGCTGGAGGCCTAAAAGGCTGAAATCATTGAATAATGAGGCGACGGCTGAATTTGCCGATCGGCTCGAATGACGAGTTCGGCAAAGCATGCCGGGCATTTGTCGGCAAACTTTGCCGTTGCCGTGCCGGTTTGGCACGCGCTTTGCCAGTTAAGGATAGGCAGCGCTGGTCCCGGTTATACAGACGGCTGCGAGAGGCATCGCGGCCGTACCCGGCCCGGCCTTCAGCGCGGGAGCCTTGGAGAACTGACGTGTCGATAACGTCGTCACCCTCGACGTCGCCGGTCGCACCCTCGCCCCAAGCTGCGCCATCGACGTCTTCCCCTCAGCTCCAGTCGGCGAGCACACCGCCGGCTACGGCTCTGCGCCCTCCTGAACCCGCGCCAGATGCGCAGAAGTCAGCACCGCGGACGTCCGCGGCTATCGGCTTCTCGCTCAACTTCGATCCGAACACCGGGCGTATGTTCCTTGAGGCGCGCGAACCGGACTCCGGCTTCGTGATCTACTGCATGCCGCCCAAATACGTGGTCAAGCAATTCACTGCGACCATCGGCGATGTTGCTCCGGCGCGCGGAACGCGGGTCGACGGCGCCGCCTGACCGGGCAATTGTTGCCGGATCTTCGGAGAAAAAATTGCCGACCCGGCAGCAATCTCCCGGCAATTCTTGCCGGGTGCCGAGAGCGCGTCTCCTTTGATCGACGACCTTTGCGGTGAAAACCGCAGATTTCCTGACCTTCGGCGTGCGGCGTTGCGGTCCCGTCCGTGGCATGCGGGTTGCGAGAAAATCTCGGGGTCGCGAAGCGGCCCTTTATCCGTCACCCAGAAAGGATGATATTCCATGTCCAGTAACATCGTTCTCGGCTTGGCGACTCGCCAAAACCTGCTCTCTCTGCAGGGGATCAACTCCAACATCAGCACCTCGCAGAACCACCTGGCCACCGGCCTCAAGGTGGCGAGCGCGGTCGACAACGCGGTGTTGTTCTTCCAGAGCCAGTCGCTCACCAACCGGGCCAACGACCTCAACCAGCGCAAGTCGAACATCGATCAGGGCATCTCGACCCTGACGACGGCGAC
>Ga0134128_10001914_pt1 | contig 26230 bp, 29 predicted proteins | sample KB31754_FD_96462 | JGI IMG/M metagenome (GOLD analysis project Ga0134128, IMG submission 96462) | Terrestrial soil microbial communities with excess Nitrogen fertilizer from Kellogg Biological Station, Michigan, USA - KB3-175-4 | ecosystem: Environmental > Terrestrial > Soil > Unclassified ...
CTCTCCGTTCGGTCCTGCTACAAAACCGTCAAGCGTTATGTGCATAAATGAAATTATTTTTCTCATAGTTTCCTTTTTTTTATTATTATTTATGATTTGTTACTTTCTACTATTTTAAGATAATTTTCCAGCCGGTTTAATGTTTGCTTACTGCCTTCAATGGCATTTACCTTTCTATTTAATTCCTCAATAATTGCTTTTGACTTAAAGGTTGATTTCATTGTCAGTAATGTTTTCCCTTCAACCTCCTCAAATGAAACGGAAACAAAAAAGTTATACTCTTCGCTTTCACCAAAATGCTTGTAGGATAAAAGGGAAGGCTTTTTTACCTCTACATATTCAACTTTGCTATCCCAATCCCGCCCCATACCATGCATAATAGAATCCCAAATTTGGCCTGGCTCTACTTTCATAGATTTTGTAGTAAGCGAAAATCCATTTGGCCCCCACCATTCTTTAATATGTTCAGGGGTGGTCCATACTTCCCAAACTAAATCCCTGGGCGCATCAAGAATCCTTGTATGTATAAGAACGTTCTCTTCCTGTAGGAAAGAATTGTATTTGTTCATCTTTCTATTTTTTCCGTTTTTGAATCTTACCCAGATAATTTTCCAGGGAGTCAAACTTATTGTCCCAATATTTGCGGTATTGATCCACCCAGCTTGTCACTTCATTTAATCTTTCGAGTCTGGCCTCGCAATATCTTTCCCTGCCTTGTTGTTTGATAACAATAAGGCCGCAATCGTTAAGGAATTGAACATGCAATGAAACTGCTTGTCGGGTAATATCAAATTCCCTGGCAATAGAATTGACATTGAGTGATTTCTTAGCTAGCATACCTATAATTTGTCTCCGGGTTGGATCTGCTATTGCCTGGAAGATGTCTCTTGTTTGTGTCATAATGCGCAAGTCATTTCTTGCAAATATATGCGCAAGGTTTGACTTGCGCAAATTTACTTTACGCCATTATTTTATTTCCAGCCCCAGCCCCAGCTGGGTTTGATGTAGAAGTGCTGCATTTAGTTCGAACCAAAATCAATCAAATCTTCGGAAGAATTTGGCATTATTTAGCAAAGAGGGGGGCTTAAACAAAATGTGAAGCGCCGGCACTATCGTGCCGTCATTTGTTATCCCCTCCTGTCCGCTGCGAGCAAGCTCAGAACTTCGTCGGGGCTGCTTCAACACGCCCTCCTCGTTCGTGGAGTTCGCTTCGCTCCTCCACCATCCAGGAATAACAAATGCCCCCTAACGGGGGCACTTGTTATTTTGTTTGCGGAGAGGGCGGGATTAGCTGCGCTGATTCCGGAAAGGGGGAGGCTTAAGATCAACAGCAACACACCCGCAGGACTTCGGAAAAGCTTCGTCCCTCGCTTTTCCTCGTTCGTTCCCTTCGCTCTGCTCGGGAATGTGCGGAGAGGCCGGAAAACGTGCTCGGTCTCCAATATGTTGGTTATCAAATTCTTGTTAGCCTGGGCCGGGTTGCGGCATGAATTCGGCGTTGAGAAAGAACGGATGCGATTTTATCACTGTGAATTTAAGAATAATTGGTTGAAATCCCGACGTATTCGTTACTATCGATATGATGAATTCGACGAATAATCTGCTTTCAAGAATTACTGTAAGCCCTGATATTAATCATGGTAAACCAAGTATTCGGAATACACGGTATATGGTCCCCGCCATCCTGGAATATCTTGCAGGAGGCGATTCCATTGACGCGGTTTTAGCAGAATTCCCGGACCTTGAAAGAAATGATATTCTAGCGTGCATTGCCTTTGATACCCGTTATCAAACTTTCGAGTACCGATAAGGCGAAATGACGGGAAATTGTCAAGATTGCCCAAAAAATGCCTATTTTGTGATAGGGGGACCAGAAAGGCTAGTGTCGAACTATTGATTTTTAACAATTTGATCGATAGCTTGTTATTAGATTTGCTCTTTCATCAATAGATCATGTCATCAGTACAATTCAGAATACCTGAAGAATTTGAATCGGGCTTTAAAAGCTTGATCAAGTTGAATGACAAGCAATTTGAGCAGCTAAAACTCGTTCTACAGTCGACAAAGCCAGGAGAAACTGAGACCGCCCTGGCCGAAGCGCTTGCTGGTTCCTTCGGCTTTATACCCTCCGAAGCTGTAACCATGGCGGTCACGATCGTCTCCGTATACAGATTGATGTTCCAGACGAATGGATCGGTAACGGATCTGTCGGCCGGACTGGAAATTGCATACAAAACGGCCCCTACATCCGCGCGCGAACAAATAGAGACTAAGCTTCGCGAAAGGCTGATTGCCATTTTATCGTTGCAATCCAATCTGTTTTATACGATCAAATCGCTGGCATTATTTGATGAGTCTGATGCCATTTTCACTGAATGTCGGGTGATCACAGATATTCGCCTAACGTTTGATCACCAAGCTGTAAAAGACGGATATAGGAGTGGGGTGGTCATCCATAACCTCAAACTTGGTTACCGCCAAGACGGTGAGCCACTTCATTTGGTGGTAAGTTGTCATGGTAGCGATTTGGAGCAATTACGGGCGGCGATCGACCGGGCACTGGAAAAAGAAAAGGCGATCAAGGAGGGGGAATTGGGAAAGGCAATTTTATTCATTGATAAAAAATGAGCGTGGGTAAGAAAGTTAAAGGAGAGGAAGAAATTCACAGGCAGATCGCCGGTCAGGTATCACCGAAGCACCGCCTATTGCTTCAAAAGGAAGCTGGAGTGGTGCGGGTGAAATATTCTGATTGGGTCAACCCTGAGCCTGAGGTGTCAAGCCGGGATTGGATTCGAAAAGATCCATATGTTCGGTTTACCTCTATTGATCCTAGCGGGTTGCGTTCGCTTGCCTTAGGGACACATCCATATTTGTCACTCGGCCAATTCACCTCATCTATCCCTGCTTCCTGGGCTGATATTTGGAACTTCTGGGCTATGCAGCCCCCCGCACTAGGTCCGTTCAGTGCGCTGGACCGATTGGCGCCAATGTTGCAAGCTATCCAAGATGCTAGTTCGATCACCGAATTGCCGGCAAGTTGGGATGAGAATGGAGCTGTACCCATCGATAAGGAGACTTGGGTAAAGGCGACAACCATGCTAATGGCCTATGCGAGCTATGTTGCGGAGCACTATGACCAAAGCCTTCCCGTCCCACAAATCGACCCTGTACCTGATGGCTCGATTGACCTATTCTGGAAGGAGTCGAAAGCTCAACTACTGATCAATGTGCCACCCGGCGTCGCAGCGGCTGGATATTATGGTGATATTTACAGCGAGGATGACAAGATAAAAGGGAAATTGCCTGTTGAGGGCGTGAAAGAATACTTAGCCGTATGGATGAAAAACTTGATCAGCTGATCGCCTCTGTTAATGAGTCGATCACACCCCAATCTATTCCTAGTGGCGCTTATTTTTATCGACAGGTCTTTCATCGAATGATCGATGGCAAAAAGCACATCCCTTCTCCTAAGTGTTTTGCCTATACCCCACAATCTCCGGATGATGGATTGTCTGTTGACTGGGCGGCGCTCATAACACCCGAACTCTCCCTGGCCATTGTGGGCCGCACGTTCAAGCACGGGTCGACGGAATTAAAGAATCCTGAGGAATATGCGATTTTCAAGATTGATGGGGCTTTTTTTGGCAGGGCTGGAAGATGGTCCTACTAGCCGACATGATCCAATCTTTCGAAATAATCCGCCGCGTCGCGGAGAGCCTAATAATCCTTCTCATTCTGTAATCCAGTATTCTGATCCCAACGACCTGGAAATTAGAGTGAAGCTGCAAAACCACGCCGAACGCGTAGCCGCCGATCAGGACTTGGTGGCCAAAGTTGTTGAACGGCTTAAAGCTATGGAGCAATAGGACGCTCTTTTTTATTTCCAACAGTCATTTTTTGATTTTGTAGTTCGGGGGGGGCGTTTTATTTGGAAACAGTCGCCCTCGCAGGGTTTGGTAATCAATTGTTTTAGGCAAAATATTTCTGCATTTTATACCTTCATTGTCATTGATCTGCATCGTCCTCAGTTGTTTGCGATGTTGACCTTTTTAAGGATAGCGTTTCGATGAGGCCTGGATGCACGCGGAACAACTTCGCATTCTCATCAAAAATTGCATTTAGGTCTCGATAGCGAAATACATATTCGGATCCTCCAAAGCCACTGCCACCAGCCCTATAATATCCAATTATCGAGAATTCAAATAATGACTTCATCGTACTTATTGGATTCTGCTCTTCAGAGAAAAGAAATGACTTTTCTTTGAGAGCTCTTCGAAAAGTTTCCATATCGAATTGATAATAGCCAATACCTTTAATAACCTCAAGTACTGCTTCATACACTGGCAAATGTTTATGAACTTCGTCATCTAGCTCCTTCAAAAAGTATCGGCTATATTCAAATTTTGCATTATAGATCTCGCCATTTTCAATTTTTCTGGCTGAAAGAACCTTATTGTGTTGGGTAATTATTTCATTACAGAATTGGATCATATCGCGAGGCCGCAGAAATGTCCTGTCTATGATATAGCTGTATTTGCTTTGCTTCCCTGTCATAAGTTGGGTCTCGTCAAAGATATCGTCCCACTGAACTTTCTCGCCGTTTTCACCAAGCACCTCTGTCAGTCTGCTGTCAATTAAATCTTTTAAGGTTAGACTCCCTCGTGAATCCCATTCGATTGTTGTTGAATAGCCCACGGTCAATTTATTCTTATCTTCAAATTTCAATTTGTTATAAATATCGTCCCTTAGGAAAACAATAACCCCCAAATTCTTCCCTTTTTCCTTCGCAATATTGTTAATGTCTCGAGCAGCCAGGAGAAGACCGATAAGTCTATTATTGTAGTCTTTATTGGCTGGATCAAATCCTAAATCCAATTGATCGAACAAAATATAATAGCGATTTGCTGGATTAAGACTTGAGATAACATATTCCGAAAGATTTGTATTGACCTCTTGTACTATAACAGGAAGGTGTTCCATTGGGAAATGTTCCGCAGAAAATTGTCCCTTGAATACACCAAGATCGACACTGAAATTTGGCTTTATTTTTAACAACTTGGAAGGAGTGAATATTTGCGTCAGATCCGGATCTCTAGTTCCATAGGTGTCCACGATAAAGCGTTCAATTTTCCCCAAATATTCTAGCGAACTGTCATCAAAAGGAATAGAAGCATCTTGGTTCAGTAGTATTTTGGATATTGTGAGATATATGAGATATTTCCAACTATGGGTATATTTGTCGAAATCAGGGACTCCTAATTTTACCTGTTTGTCATGATAATGCCAAGGATAATCTGAAAATGTGTGGCCAAAAGAGAAGGTGTTGTAATCTCTGTCTTTCAGAATTTTTTTGAAAATGGCAGTTTTCCCTGTTCCTTTTCTGCCGAGTATGATGAATTTATTTAAAGCCAAAACTTTTTTGTATGCGTCATGATTTTGGAAACATTTGATCAGGAGGTCATCGTTATCTGCATCGATACCTCCCAAAGATTCTATAGTAGATAGAAGTCGCATAATAAGAAAAATTAGTTATGTCTTTCTGTTCTCGTGTCCAAGTTTGCTCGATATTATATTGGTTTCTCCGGCCAGAAGTCTTTTGGTGAACAGCCGAAGAATTTTGCTAGTTCATTAAGATGTAAGGTCTTGTATTTTGCCCGCGAGCCGGGGCTTTCGATCTGCCCAATAAAGCTGGCGGACGTCCCCAAGTGGTCAGCAATGTCTTGTTGGGATAAGCCCTTTGCGGTCCGGATCTCCCGAACTTTATTTACAATATACCAGTCGACTGCGTTCTTTTGGACTTTGCTCGGCATTCTGAAAGGAACGAAAACAAAAAAATAAGTTCACTAATACATGTATTAGTATTTTGCTTATCTTAGCCTAATAATTACGGTTAGGCTCTTGGTACAAAGAATCTCTATTTTTGCAGTTCTTCAATTTTTATTTTGAGGAACATCGCTATAAGTCTCGTTCGGAAAACCGCAAATTTTCAAGGTCCGAGATGATAGTGAAAGCCCATTCTATATCCAACCATATTGGGTGGGTCTCTATCAGCTTACCGGATTAAGGCTCTTCGCGGTGCCCCCGAATGGTAAGACGAGGCCCGCCCTTTATTCCCTTCCTTCTGCCCTCCTCTTACACCTGGACTTACATTTTTAAACCTAAAATGTAAGTGTCATGCTGTTTCTTACTGCAGACTGGCCTCGGCATTCTTATGCCCTGGACGGGGCAGCTTTGTGTTCAAGACGCAATTGTTCCGGTTATCTGGCGGCGCCAATTTGGGCGGATTTTCTTGAACTGGCGGCCATCCGGCACCCTGAAAAGTATCCTCTATTTATTCTTATTGGCCTTGCCCGCTATCGAAATGAACGGGCGCGGCGGCTCCATAAAATTACCTGGCAAGAGCTCAAAAGTTCTACGGGAATATCGAGGAATAACCATCGGAAAAAAGCTGTTGTATGCCGTCTGGAACCGGGCTTTCCGGACGGCCCGACTTGATAAAGAATTTGTGAAGAACGATTATTAACCTCGAATTTATGGGAAATCAGATCAGAAGCGTGATAGTTTCTAGCTATTACTACGTTCAGCCAAAACCTAGCGGACATTTGAAATCAAACTCAGCCCCATTTATCAGGCTCAGGGGTCTTTGGCTACGGGAATTGGGTTTTGAAGTAGGCGACCTGCTGACGGTTTGTGCAAAGAAAGGAGAACTCATCATCATCCCAGTGACTGAAGGGGATTTCGAATAATATAGCCGGGAGACCTATCACCCTAAGAAAACGGCGAAGGAAAGGGCAGATCCGTTAGATAGCGAGTACCGGCCTTTTTTCCAACCATCATTAAATAATTAAGCTATGACAAGCATTCAGATATTGGAGCTGCGGGACTTGCTGATCTCGCTCGGGATTGACATCGGTAGCGACATCGCAGCCGAAATAAAAAAGCACATTTTCGACGGGAAACCGTCGTTTTGTATGGATACAGATACCCTTTTGGCCGAGACGGTAAAACTGGGAATTCGCCTAACGTTCACTAAAGCAGCGGAACCGCAGGACTACATACTGCTAAACTATCGGGTTACCTACCATATACCCAATGCTTCGGCCATTTGCGCATATTTCGCTTAAGTCAAGAACGTATGCATTTGCTAATTTCAGTGAGCAATTCGTGAGCAGTCACTTTTGCGGCGAAAAACGAAGAAAAGTGAAGCAAAACGAAGCAAAGTCCGGCGACCTCGAAAAAGCAAAAAGCCCGTCAATACTCGGTCAACAGGCTTTTTAAGAAAAGTTTGAAAAACTAACTGCGGAGAGGGCGGGATTAGCTCCGGGCAAAGCCCTACGCTGATCCCCAGAGGGGGGGCTTAAGTGTTTCTAAGTGGCCCTTCAGGCGGCCTCCGGCCGCCTTCGTTTTTTGTTTTCCGCATCCGATGCGAGCAAGCTCGCCCGTCTGCTCCACACAAAAAACCCGCAGCTATCGCTGCGGGTCCACTTAGAAACTCTTGCGGAGAGGGCGGGATTCGAACCCGCGATACCCTTTCGAGTATACACACTTTCCAGGCGTGCTCCTTCAACCACTCGGACACCTCTCCAAATTGTGTGCTCAATGCGTTTTCAGTGTGCGCCTCGCCCAAAAGGGTTCAAGCGCATACCGGTGTGATCTCAGTTACCGGCTTCATCACCAAAAGACCCCGGCGGATTCAAACGTGTCATGACGTCAAAAAACACCAATGACCCTTTGCACGAGGGCTGCAAAAGTACTATTTCCCATCCTACATTCCGAATATTTTTTGCGCATTCCGCGTCGTCGCAGCAGCCACCGCCTCCACCGTCACCCCCTTCACCTCCGCCAATCGCGCGACGACATATTTCAGATAGCTGCTCTCGTTGCGCTTCCCCCGAAAGGGGACCGGCGTCAGATATGGAGCATCCGTCTCGAGCACCAGCGACTCCAGCGGCACATCGCGTATCGCCTCCGGCAACCCCGAATTCTTATACGTCAGCACACCCCCTATCCCCAGATAGAACCCCAGCTCCACGATCTCCCGCGCCGCCGCCGCGTCACCGCTAAAACAATGAAAGATGCCGCGCACACCCGGATGCTCGCGCACGACCCCGATACTCTCCTTCATCGACTCCCGGCTGTGGATCACGATCGGTATCTTATAATGCATCGCCAGCTCGATCTGCCGGTGAAAAGCGGCATACTGCTCCTGCTCGAACGTCCGGTCCCAATAGAAATCCAGCCCGATCTCGCCCAACGCCACCCAGCTCCGCCGCGCCAGCTCCCCTTCGACAAAGGCAAGCTCGTCCTTGTAATCGGCTTTGATATGACAAGGATGTACCCCCGTCATCCCAATACAAATTCCGGGATGCCGGGCCTCCAGATCCAGCAACGCGGTCTGCGTATGCCGGTCGATGGCGGGCAAATAGAACCGCTTAACTCCTTCGCTATCAGCACGATGAAGCACTTCCTCAATATCCTTGGTAAATTCCTTGCCGTACAAATGGCAATGCGTGTCGATCAACTCCATAATAGGGGTAACCTTTAGTCGTTGCAAATATCCCCAAAACCCATGATTTTCCCGGTCTTAAATTGCCGCCGCAAACCCGCCCATGCCGAAAAAGACGACCCGCCAGACCTCCGTTCCACCCGAGGCCTCGAGCGACCCGCCTACTACCAATTTCTCCCGAAATCCCATCCCCGCCTGCGTTTGAGCGCATTGCTGCAGCAGTAGAAAGCACGGAAAGAGTCTAAAGCACTCCCTCCAAAACCGCAAAACGCCAATGTTCCACGGCACCAAACCCGCGCCAGAAAAAATCCGGCGGGAAAGGAATCGCCGGCCACACGCCGGGGTCAAAAATCCACAAAACCCGCTGGCATCCGGCAGATTCGTCAGCCGCCCTGACTAAATTACTTTGCATAAATCAAAAAAAGATTTACCTTTAAACCAGTTTTCATAGGGTACGGATTAAAAACGGGCCAGGGTGTCTACCCAGGCCCAATTTTATTTTTAGGAAAAGCCGATTTTTCCCACAACGGGAAAACACCTCTCCGTCCAGGCAAACCCCTACACATTTTTCAGTACACCGACCCACGACGCAACGAGTTCCCAACTACGATCCATCCACGCGTCGAACTTCTCGCTCACTCACACAATCGCCTCGAACCGGTAACCCAGCCCCGAAAAATGCTCCAACACAGCAGGCAATGCCCGTCGCAGCCGGTCAAATGCTTTCTCGCTATCATGAAATACAACGATCGATCCTGGTTGCGCATAACGTATTACATTCCTCGCACATCGTTCACCCGTTAGACCTCTGTCGAAATCCGCACTAAGCACATCCCACATGATGATCTTGTAGGCTCGTGGCGACTCCTCCAACAACTTCGTCTGAAACTTTCCGATGCGGCCATAGGGCGGACGGAACAAGTTGCTGTCGATCAGTTGTGCAGCCTCATGGATATTGTCGAGATACCTCGCGTCGTCGGTCTTCCAGCCGTTGAGATGATTCTGTGTATGATTGCCTGTACGATGGCCATCCAGCAATATCCGGCGATAGATCTGCGGGTACTCCTTGACGTTCTTCCCGATACAAAAGAACGTGGCGCGGGCATTGTACTTCTGTAATTCATCCAGCACCCAGGGAGTCGCAGTAGGATGCGGCCCGTCATCGAACGTCAGATAAAGCGTATTGGCGCCACCCGGCATCCGCCAAATGAGAGAAGAAGCATATATTTTCTTGAGCCACCAGGGCATCCGTACCAGGTAAAACATGTGGGCAATTTATAAAAAACGCATCACTTGGATGGCAGCGGCGTATCCTTCGTATAAGTATTCACATGGATCACGCGCCCGCCCTCTTTGAAGATCGTACCCTTGTCCTTCACAAACTGCTGCTGGCTGTGCTCGTCCTGGAGCAGCTTGTCCATATATCTTCGCACAGGCGGATTCTTCAGCGTCACGGGCGCGCCCGCCTCCATGGCCTCGTCGATATAGCCGTGCAACAACGGATCGAGCTGCGGATAGAATAAGTCCGTCCCATCGAAGATATCCGTACCGATGATCTTATCGCCGGTGATCGCTACAAAGCCCACGACATTGCTGTCTGTCCGCGCAAAATGACCCATGAAGAATTTAAAATATTCGTCGCTCTCCTTGATATATTTCTTATCCTCGAAACGCGACATATAGGCCGAAGTCTTATTCTTGAACTTGCCCTCCTGCAGCTGCCGGTCGATCTCGAGCCAGATCTGCACCTGGCTGTGGGTAGAATCCAGTGTCTTACGGAGACCACTATTCGCAAAATTTCCATAGCCGAATTTCTTTTCTTTATCGCTCCATCGCCCCTCTTCGACGCACATCACCGGCACATACTGATCCTTCTCCATCGGCTGAAGGATGGTATCGCGAACGATCATGCGATCCTGCCGCCCCCCCGAAATGATCTCCCCGCCGGCAATATACACGGGCGTATTGCCATGGGTATTGAACCGCAGCCAATGCACATTCTCGAGCGCGGTAGTGCCCCTTTCCGTTATGGTAATCATTCCCTTGTCGAGCGCCGACGCCAGCGGAACGATCTCGCCGCCCGGAGGAGGGCCGCCGCCATTCTTTTTTCGCACAGGGATGATCTTTAGATTCTTGAAGGTCCAGGCGCTGTCATAATCCACATATAACGTCGGGTAGGTAAGCTGCGCCGTCGCGGACAGCAGGACAAAAAGCAAGCAAGTGGTCAAAAGCAATTTCACGATAGGAACAATTTAAAGATACTTTGGCATACGCAATGCGACATGTGCAAAACTAGAGTGGTGTAGGTCAGCGGGAGTTGATAGAGGATTCAAGTGGTAACGTCAAAAAAGCCAATTTATTATGGGAAGGGGGGGCCAGCAGCAGGTGCCTTGATCGAGCAGCCGTGGCGACGCTCCGTTCAACAGTAGAATGCTGCCTATCGAACTTATCCTCTCCGCCAGTCGCGAACCCGGCATCGCTCCGCAGGTCCGTTTGTCTGCGCCGTGCGGCGCGATATCCGCTACGCGGATATCCGTACCTTTGCGAGACTATGAGCAAAAAAGTCAGAGTCCGCTTTGCCCCAAGCCCCACGGGTGGTCTCCACCTCGGCGGCGTCAGGACCGTGTTATACAACTATCTTTTCGCCCGCAAACATGGCGGCGACTTCATCCTCCGCATCGAAGATACGGACCAGAGCCGGTATGTCGCCGGCGCCGAAGAATATATCCTCGAGAGCTTGAAATGGGCCGGCCTGGAGCCCGACGAAAGCCCCGAACGGCCCGGCAACTACGGCCCCTATCGCCAAAGCGAGCGGAAACCCATCTACGCCAAATACGCCCAAAAGCTCATTGACGCGGGCCATGCCTACTATGCCTTCGACACCCCCGAAGAACTCGAAGTCATGCGCGAAAAGTACAAAACGGGGGATAACCCCTCCCCCCAATACAACCATACCCTGCGCAAAAAGATGCGCAACTCGCTCCAGCTCGATCCCGCCGAAACCAGGGCCTTGCTCGAAGCCGGCACGCCGTATGTAGTGCGTATAAAACTCGAGCCCGACCAGGAAGTGGCGTTCACCGATATGATCCGCGGCGTGGTGACCTTTAATACGACCAGCGTAGACGACAAAGTGCTGCTCAAGGCGGACGGCATGCCCACCTATCACCTCGCCGTCGTCGTCGACGACTTTCTCATGGAGATAAGCCATGCCTTCCGCGGCGAGGAATGGCTCCCCAGCGCCCCCGTGCATATCCTGCTTTGGAAATACCTCTTTGGTCTCGAACATATGCCTCATTGGGCACACCTGCCGCTGATCTTAAAACCGGATGGCAACGGAAAACTCAGCAAACGCGATGGGGACAGGCTGGGCTTCCCCGTCTTCGCCATGAACTGGACCGACCCCCGGACGAAAGAACCGGCTACCGGTTTCCGCGAAACGGGCTTCCTCCCCGCCGCCTTCGACAACCTGCTGGCGATGCTGGGCTGGAACGACGGCTCCGGCCAGGAGATCTTCACCCTCGATGAACTGGTGGAAAAATTCAACATGGACCGCGTCCACAAGGGCGGCGCCAAATTCGATTACGAAAAGGCGAGATGGTTCAATCACGAATGGATCAGGCGCCTCCCCTCCTCCGCCTATAGCGATCAGGTGCTGCCGTTATTCCAGGCCGCGGGCATCCCCATTCCCGCCGCCGATCTCGTCCAGCCCCCCACACCCGGACCCGATCTCATGCCCGTATTTCCGCCGGTCTTCGGCGACCCCACACTCGATGCGCAACCCATGGCCATCGGCTTCACGGAAAGCGCTCCCGTGCCCAGCAGGTTTGAAAAGATCCTCGACCTCGTAAAGGACCGCTGTCACCTGCTGCCCGACTTCGTCCAGCAGGCCGGCTTCTTCTTCCAGGCCCCCGCAACCATCGATCTCGATGCGATAAAACCTAAATGGACGCCTGCGAAAACGCAGTTCTTTGCAGAGCTGATCCGTCAACTCGAGCTGTCGGCGACCTTCGAAGCCGCCGCCCTCGAAGCCAACTTTAAAGAAATGGCTGCTGCCGCAGCCATAAAACCCGGCGAGCTGCTGATGCCGCTCCGGGTCATGCTGGTAGGCGCAAAATTCGGCCCCCACGTTTTCGACATCGCCGCCGCCCTCGGCCGCGACGAAACCATCCGCCGCATCCGCCATACGCTTAGCCTTCTTTAGCCCTCATAAGCCGCGGCGCCTTCGGCGCCGCGGCCCCCATCATTCCGTTTTTCGTATTTTTGGGAAGCAAAAAATATTCGTATGTACAAAACATTACTCACCGACCTGGCCGACAATATCCTCACAGTGATGATCAATCGACCGGATAAGCTCAATGCCCTTAACAAAGAGCTGATGTCGGAGCTGGGAGAAGTAGTAGAGGAAATATACACGAACAAGGACATCCGCAGCGCCATCATCACCGGTGCCGGTCAGCGCGCCTTTGTCGCAGGCGCCGACATCTCCGAATTCCTCGGTCTCACATCCGAACAAGGCCGCGAGCTCTCCGCCAAAGGCAGCGAGATCTTCTTCCGGATCGCCTCCTCGCCCAAGCCCATCGCCGCGGCCGTCAACGGCTTTGCCCTCGGTGGTGGTTGTGAGCTGGCCATGGCCTGTCATTTCCGGCTTTGCGTGCCCACGGCGAAGTTCGGTCAGCCCGAAGTCAACCTCGGTCTCATCCCCGGCTATGGCGGTACCCAACGGCTCACGCAGCTCGTAGGTCGTGGCCGTGCCATCGAGATCATGCTCACCGGACGCATGGTCGAAGCAACCGAAGCCCACATGATGGGACTCGTAAATTATATCGTAACGGAACCCGATGAGCTGCTCACCAAGACCCGCGAGCTGCTGTCGGCCATCAACGAAAAAGCGCCCCTCGCCATCGCCCGCGTGATCGAATGCGCCAATATCGCCGCCGGCGACGGTCTCGGCTACAGCAGCGGCAACAGCACCCACAGCACCCACCGCCATGGCGGCGCCAGCGGCGGCGGCCGAACCACCAATAGAGCCGACGCATCCTGGGAACCCGATCCCTTCGGCGGCGAAGCACGCCCCGACGACAACAGCAGCTCGCTGCCCTCCGGCCTGCCCGGCGCCCGGGCCGACGGCTCCGGCATGAAGAACGGCTTCACCCGCGAACAGCAAGCCTTCGGCGAATGCTTCGCCACCATGGACATGCAGGAAGGAGCCAACGCCTTTCTCGCCAAACGCAAACCCCATTTCACCGGGCACTAAAAATATAAAGCCGCCGGCGGAGCCGGCGGCCTCAAAAAACCCCCGCCGCTCCGCGGCGGGAGCCGCAGAAACAGCGGGAGCCACGAAAATCCCTAACTCACGGGTATCGCCTGCGAGGTCGTCTCCTTCCCGGCAATCACCGGCAGACTCACCTGCAAGACCCCATCGACATACTTCGCCTGGATCTGCCCCGTGTCCACCGACTCATCCAGCGTAAAGCTCCGGACAAACCCACCGCGGCTGTACTCGCGATGAACCCAGTCCGGCCGCGGAAAATCCTCCGGCGGCACATAAGAGATCAGCAGCTCGCCGCCCCTTACCTCCAATTTAAAATGTTCCCTGATCCTCCCCGGCGCAAACACCAGCATCTCATAGCTGCTGTCCGTGCGGTGGATGTTTACGGCTGCTCTTTCCATTGAACGGGCATACAGGTGCCGTTCCCTGCCTCCCCCCCTGATGATGGTGCTGATGGCCTTTTGCGGCCCATTGTGCATGATGATAGCTCATGTCTTACCTTTTAGCGGTTAAAAAATAATAGTCGTCCGCCGCGTTCACGCGGCGGCTCCATCAAGGAAGACGAACGAGCCCAAAAAATATTTTAAACAGAATCGGCAGCGGGAGGCAAAGAGTCATCAGCCGCAGCGGGAGGCGTCGGCTCGCCCGCCGATCCAGGAGCACTCCCCGGCATAAAGTAGACATCAGCAGCAGCCGACTCGGACCTCGGCGCCATCCAGACTACAGGCTCAGGCTCCCCGGGCAACCTAAATTCCTGGTCGGCGCCCTCAACCACCGTCTCGACAGAAACACGGTCTTCCCCGGATGGAAGCATCCTCACATCACCTCCGGCTGCAGCAACGAGCGCCGCCAGCCTCTCAAACTCCCAGGAATAGACATTCTCGCCAAAAACCACCACCCGCCCCTGATAATCAAAAGCCATCCGGCCATTCCCGCCCAGATCCTTGAGCAACTCCTGCTGCGTCTGAAAACCCAAAGCGTCAAAGGTCTGTCCCTTCAGCGGGTGCTCGGTAGCAGGCGTCTTCCCCAGATGCCTGAACTGCGAAACGTCGGCCATGGAAAAAACACGTACCCGTGTAGTAAAATTTTTTTTGATCAGCCGAAGTTCACCGCGACCGATAAAAAGCTGTTCAGAAAGATAGGCCTTGTTGATAAACCGGTAGGAAAGCACAAAAAAGAGCACCGACACTGCGCACGCAAACACCACGGGTCCGGCACTCTCGCCGTGGATCGCCTCATGTATAAACCGCCCGCCCGTAAAAAAGAACAGGATAAACCAAAAGAAATGTAAAAGCTTCGGCCGCGAATCCATGGGTTTCGAAAGGAGGACAAGATAGCCGTCACCCGTGTCTTTGATAGTCATAGCTAACTAAAAACGCGCCCGTCGTCGCGATATTTTATCCCTCCCGCTCAAACTCCTCCAGCTCCTTCAACAACTCCACCGCCCGTGCCAAACGCTTCGATCCCGCACTGCGGACCATCGCCGCGACCCATTTCTTCCGCCGTGCGTTCTCCACCGTGAAATTGAAATAAAGAAACACCGCCAGCCCCACAAAACCCAGGAATACAGGCACCTCGATGAAATAGAACAGCCGCCCCCCGGCCCGGATCATCCCATTGCTCACGAAAAAGCTCGCCCAGAAAGGCACCTGTAACCACGCCAGCCGGATATCCCGCAACATCGTACTCTGCATTCCTACCAGCTTCCGCTGCGTCTCCATCACACTGGCCGAATAAGAAACGCTTCGGATCACCGCCACATCCCGGATATACCCCACGATCCCGATCACCGTACACCCGCAAAAGACAGCAAAAGAGATCGCCATCACCGGTTGCGACCGGACAAGATACAAGCAGAAGGCCATCAGCCACAGCCATACAAAACCCAACACGATACCCACGACACGCGACCGCACCAGTGGCCGCAGCTCGGCCCCCACCTTCTGTTGCTGCAGATCGGCGAAAAGCCGCCGGCTCAGCGACATCTGGCGCTCCAGCCGCCGATCGTACTCCTTCCATATCTGCTGAAACTCATCCATACTCATAAAAAAAAGTTTAACCGGCTGCGCCGCGTCAGTGCCCGCCCGCCATTAAAAATTGTTGTTTCAACCTCCCTTTGATCCTGCTGACCTTCGTCGCCACATTCGTCTCTGAAAGCCCCAGGATCTCCCCGATCTCTTTATAAGACCGCTCTTCGAGATACAGGATCATAAGCGCCTTGTCCAGCTCCCCCAACGACGCAATGAACCGCTGCAGCAGCTCGATGCGCTCTTCCAGTGGATCATCCGCAAAAAATCCGGAGCCTGCCGAAGCCCCGCCATCCGCGACCTCGACATCGGCATCCAGCGTCACCCGCACCCTGCCGGCACTGGTCTTTCGGTAAAACGAAATGGCTACGTTCAAAGCGATCCGGTACATCCACGTAGAAAATTTAAAGTTGGTATCATAACGCTCCGCCGACCTCCATAGCTGATAGATCATCTCCTGCATCAGGTCCTCCCTGTCGCTTACATTGCGACAATAAGCGGCGCTGATCTTATACAGAATACCCCGATGCTCCTGTATCAACTGCAGAAATGCGGCCTTTTCCATACCTATATTATTCGCAGGTTAAATAAAAAGATCACGTGCACGCACAAAAATATTAGCCGCCCTTTCGATATTGAGCGCAAAACTGGGATACTCAATCCGTTGCATGCAATGGAGACTGACGAATACGATCTGACCCAGGGAAATAACGCTGCCGCCTGGCGTACGCTTACCCCCTTACCGCAGACCATGATCAAGGGCTAACGCAAGGCCATGGGCAGTCCACCAGCTTTGTCATCGGTATACCGTTAAAACAAGAAAGCCGACCAAGTGGCCGGCTTTCTTATTAATATCCGAATATCTCTTCGAGCGAAAGCGCCTTCACATCCCCCACCTTCCTGAGATCATCCAGCTTGACCTTCTTCTCACTCGCCACCACGCAATAAGTATACGCTTTGCTGGCCAGCTCCTGGTCATGAAAGGTCTTCACATCCCCCATCGTGAGCGTATCGAGCTGCGCATACTCGTCCTTCCGCTGATCGTAGTCGAGCCCCAGGCGTTTCGCCTCCAGGTAGGCGAACACGATGCCGTCTTGCGTAAACCGCTGCGTCTCGAGATCCTTCTTCTCACTGGTTTTGGCCAGCTGAAAATTCTGGTCGGAAGCGGGCAGATGATCCAGCAGATCGTTCATCCCGCCAATGGCATCCTTCATCTTATCCGCCTGGCAACCTATATACGCCAACACATAAAAGGGGTCCGCTTTCTTCGCCGGTTCACCATAAACGGCATACGTCGCATAGGCCAGTGCCTTCGACTCCCGCAAGGTCTGGAAGACCACCGAGCCCATCCCGCCGCCAAAATAATTATTGAACAGATCGACCACCGCCTCTTTGTGCACATCGTACGGGTCCGAATTCCTGATCCAGACGACCTCGCTCTGCACCATCTCGTAATTTGCAAACAGCACCGTATTGTTCGACTGCGCCGCAAACGGGAAGCTGACTTTCGGCGGATAAGGTGTCCACTCCGCCGGCAAGGTATGCAGCTTCGTGATGTCCGCCGTAAAAGCTTCCTGTGAAAGCGGACCGTAATAGATAATGGTATGCGGATAGTCGAAAAGGCTATGTAACACACTTGTCAGATCCTCCGGTTTCAACGCATCGACCTCCGCGGCACTCAGCGTCGTATTAAAAGGATTCTTAGCCCCATACCGTGCATAGCTGATCAACCCCTGCATAATGGCGTTCTTGTTGAGTTTGTTGTTGGCGCGTGCCTTCATCAGCCGGTCCTTCAAAGCCAGCAATGCCACCGAATCGGGCTGGCAATTCCGCAACATATCTTCGAAAAGCGACACCGCCTTGTCGAAATTCTCCTGCAAACCGGTAATGCTTATCGTCGTGATATCATTGGTAGTGTTGACGCTGAAATTACACGCGATATCATAAAAGGCCTTGCTGATCTCCGCCGTGGGATGCTTCGCCGTGCCCAGGTACTGAAGATAGGTCGCCGCCAGCGGCAGCAAGCGGTTGTTGAAATTACCCATGTCCAGCCGGTAGTAGAGATGGAACAGATCGTTCTCGGTATTGGGCACATACAACACGTCCGCGATCCCCGCCTTGCCACGACCGATACCACCCTGGAAATCGAGCCATTGCGGCTTTACGTCGGACACCGGCATAGCCTCGACGGCCTTCACGAAAGCGCTCATCTTACCCGCATTGGTTTCTACCGGGGTAATAGGCGGCTTCTCGACCTTGACGATATTCCTGGGTTCGCCCTTGCGTTTATAGACCAGCACATAGTTGTCGCGGATATATTTGTTAGCCACGGCCACGATCTCCGCTTTAGAGATCCTGGCTTCCTCGTCGAGCTCGGCCACCTCTTTATCCCATTTCTCAGCCCGCGTTTGAACAAAAGATCCCACCAGGTCATCCACCCGCGATTCATTTTTCTGCAGGCCTTCCAGCAAACCGAGCTTGCCATTAGCCACGATAGCCTTCACGAGGCTTTCGTCGAAATCACCCTTCTTCAGCTTCTCTATCTCCGCCATGATCAGATCCTTGACCTGCTCGAGACTCTGCCCCTGTTTCGCCGAGCCCGAGAATACCAGCACGCCATAATCTTTATACTGATAAAGGCCTGCCTGTGCCCCCTGCACCTTCTGCTGTTTGTTCAGGTCGAGATCGAGCAACCCGGCCTTGCCATTGGAGAAGATATCGCCGATCAGGTCCAGCACCACGGCATCCCGTGTATCCACGGCCGGCGTCCGGAACCCGATCTGCAGGTTCTCCGCGCTGGGGCCATATACATCCTTCACCACCGGCGCCGTGAGATCCCTTTCGGGCGCGGGGTTATACAACTCCACGGGTTTTGGTTGCATATAGGCAAAGGCCCTGGCGATCTTCCCGATGAGCTCGTCGGGATCGAAGTCCCCCGCCATGATCACGGCCATATTGTTGGGCACATAGAATTTCTGATAATAGGCGCGGATCGCCTTCAAAGAGGGGTTCTTCAGGTCCTGGATCGTGCCGATGGTCGTCTGCTGCCCATAATTATGCGTGGGGAAGATGCCCGACATCAGGGCTTCGTGTACCCGCACCCCATCGTTGTCGAGACCCCGGTTCTTTTCCTCATACACGGCCTCCAGCTCGGTGTGGAACAACCGGAACACCGGATCGCGAAAACGTTCCGCCTGTACGGCCAGGAGCTTATCCATGGCACCCGCGGGGACGTCCTCCTCATATACCGTCTCCTCCACGGAAGTATGTGCATTGGTACCCTGCGAGCCGATACTAGCCATCATCTTGTCGTACTCGTTGGCGATGGCGAAATGCGAAGCCAGACCGCTCACGCTGTCGATGCGATGATAGATGCGTTTCCGCAAAGCGGTATCTTTAGAGCTATTGTATTGCTCATACAACGCGTCGATCTTCTCCAGATAAGGCTTTTCCCTGGCCCAGTCGAGTGAACCATAGGATTCCGTTCCCTTGAAGAGCAGGTGTTCGAGGTAATGCGCGAGACCCGTGTGATTGCGGGGATCGGTGTTGCTGCCCGCCCTAACGGCGATACGCATCGCCACACGCGGTTCTTTATGATTGGGGCTCAGGATCACCGTGAGACCGTTGGAAAGAGTATAGATCCTCGCCTTGAAGGGATCGTTCGTCACATACTTGTACGTGTAACCACCGGAGCTGGCTTCTTTCCATTCATACTGGGTCTCCTGTGCCCGGGCCACGACGGCGGCCAAAAGGAAAACAATGGTCAACCTGAAAAATTTCATACTACGTTGCGTTTTGTGCTTGTTGGCAAACGCGCAAGTAAGGGAATTTCCGGCACATTTACTCCTTATTGTGACGAACGGGCGCCCGCTCGAGATAAGTCTGGTATCTGGCAAAGTATATCGCTGCGCTGTCCCGGTTGAAGAACGCCTGCTCCTCCATTTTCCAGATAAAGGAATAGGGCTCGATGGTCATGCGTTGGCTATAAACCAGGGCAGCGTATCCAGCCGGTCGTTGAAGAACAGCATGCAGGTATCCTCATCCCTTTGGGCAGAATCTCCGAGCCGCGTATAAATTCCGTGCGCATGCCGGCCCTTGCGTCGGCGGTCGAAGACACCAGATGCGGCGCCTTCCCGATGAACATCACAAGGTCGCCGCATACAAATGTCCGGGTATCGTTCATTACACGATTGCCAAGAAATTTACCCTGTTTGTCCATTAGTGGAACGGAGAAGGTCAGCCGGAAACAGCGGATCGCGTTTTTATCCGGCGGATTATGCGCGGTGAAACCCAATGCCAGTAGGGGCAAGAGGAGTAAGAAGCTCTTTCTCATATAAATAAGGCCTATCTTTGGGCCCCAAAATACTCAAAAATGGAATTCAGGATCGAAAAGGATACCATGGGCGAGGTAAAAGTGCCCATCGATGCTTATTATGGCGCTCAGACTCAACGCAGTGTAGAAAACTTCCCCATCGCTCAGGACATCAACAAAATGCCAAAGGAGATCATCCGTGCCTTCGCTTACTTGAAAAAAGCAGCGGCCCTCACCAATCTCGATGCCGGCGTGCTGTCCAAAGAAAAATCCGATCTTATCGGCAAGGTCGCCGACGAGATCCTCTCCGGCTCACTCGATGCCTGGTTCCCGCTCGTCGTCTGGCAAACCGGCAGCGGCACCCAAAGCAATATGAATGTAAACGAGGTGATCGCCTATCGCGGGCATGTGCTCAACGGCGGCAAGCTCACGGACAAAGAAAAGGTTTTGCATCCCAACGACGACGTCAACAAATCGCAGAGCTCTAACGACACCTTTCCTACGGCCATGCATATCGCCGCTTATAAGATCCTCACCGAGCTCACCATCCCCGGCATCGAAGCCCTGCGCGATACCCTCGCCGCCAAAAGCAAGCAATACATGAAGGTCGTGAAGATCGGCCGTACTCACTTCATGGATGCCACTCCCCTTACGGTAGGCCAGGAGTTCAGCGGCTATGTCTCCCAGCTCGATCACGGTCTCAAGGCTATCCGCAATACGCTCGCGCATCTCTCCGAACTAGCGCTGGGCGGCACCGCCGTCGGCACGGGTATCAACACCCCGGCCAACTATTCCGAAAATGTAGCGAAACATATCGCGAAACTCACCGGCCTGCCCTTTATCACCGCCGCCAATAAGTTCGAAGCCCTGGCCGCACACGATGCCATCGTCGAAGCCCATGGCGCACTCAAGACCGTAGCCGTTAGCCTCATGAAGATCGCTAACGATATCCGGATGCTCTCCTCCGGCCCGCGTAGCGGCATCGGCGAGATCCATATCCCCGATAACGAGCCCGGATCGTCCATCATGCCCGGCAAGGTCAACCCCACGCAATGCGAAGCCCTCACGATGATCGCCGCGCAGGTGCTTGGGAACGATGTGGCCATCAACATCGGCGGCGCCACCGGCCACTTCGAGCTCAACGTCTTCAAACCCGTGATCATCTACAACTTCCTGCATAGCGCCCGGCTCATCGGCGATGGCTGCAACAGCTTCAACGTCCATTGCGCGAAAGGCATCGAGCCCATCGAAGCCAACATCAAAAAACATGTCGACAACTCGCTGATGCTGGTCACTGCGCTCAACACGAAGATCGGCTATTACAAAGCCGCCGAGATCGCCCAAAAAGCCCATAAGGAAAATACGACGCTCAAGGAGATGGCCGTGAAGCTCGGCTACCTCACTCCCGAACAATTCGACGAGTGGGTTCGCCCCGAAAACATGGTCGGAAAACTCGACTAAACGAATCATGCCGCGCGCCTTCGGCGCGCCTAAAAAAGCGGCGGGCCTCACAGCCCGCCGTTTTATGATGCAGATCCCCCCTCCACATTGTCGCATCCGGCCCCCGGGCGGCATCCGGCAAAGTCCTAGCTTTGAAGAAAATAAAATATATGCGCAAACTAATTCTAAAGATGTCGATGTCCCTCGATGGATTCGTCGGGGGGCCACATGGCGAAGCAGGCTGGGTCTTCAAAACCGCAGATGATCAGTCCTCGGCCTGGACGATAGAGATGATCTCGAGAGCGGGTATCCACATCATGGGCAGCAAGACCTTCCACGATATGGCGGCGTGGTGGCCTACTTCCATGGAGCCTTTCGCCCCACCGATGAACGATATCCCAAAAGGTGTCTTTACTAAAAAAGGATTCTCCGGCGCCGATCCAAAACTGACGACCCAAGCCGTCAAGGACGCATTAAAGAATCGGGAGCAAAAAGGCGATAAGGTCTCGTCGAAACCGGCGGGAGCCGAGAGCTGGGCACACCCGAGGGTCTTCGCCGGCGACATGGCCCAGGCGATACAAACGCTCAAGCAGGAGCCGGGCAAGGATATCGTCGCACACGGTGGCGCGGGGTTCGCACGAAACCTGGTGGCCACGGGGCTTATCGACGAATTTCTATTGCTGGTTCATCCGGTCGCATTGGGTTCCGGTCTGGCGCTGTTCAGCGGGCTCTCCCGGCCACTCGATCTGCAGCTCGTCGAGGTGAAGACATTCCCCCGAGGCACGGCGGCGCACATCTATCGCCCGGCCTAAAAACGCGACCCGGCAATAGGGAAAGCCGCCTAATTCGCCGCGATAGCCCTTGTCCGCGACGCCTTTCGCCAACCCACAAGCGCCAGCACCAGCGCACCCGCCGACCACGCCAGCAATTGCCAGGTCACCAGCGGCCAACCACCCATATGAAAACATTGAACGCCGGCGAAGGTCCCGATCGATCCACCGAGAAAATAAGCCGTCATATACACCGTATTGATACGGCTATGCGCCGCCGCGTCCAGGGTATAGATCGTCGCGACATTGGAGACCTGCGTGGCCTGCACCCCGATATCGAGCAACAATACGGTCACGATCGTCGCCACGAGCCCACCCGGCATCGCCATCATTACCAGGATGCTGGTGATCATCAGGCAGGTCGTCAGCACCTGGGACCGCGCCGGATGACGTTTGTCAGCCAGCTTACCGAATACCGGCGCCAGTAAAGCCCCGCCTATCGCGAGCACCCCGAAGAGTCCGATCTTATCGGCGCCATAATTGAAAGGCGCCCCACCGAGATGGAACGTCAACGTCGTCCAAAAAGAACAAAAGGTTCCAAATACCAGCGCCCCCAATGCCGCCGTCTCCCGCAACAGCGAAAAACGCCGCACCTGTTGCAAGACAGACCCCAGCAGGCGGATATAGCTGCCCTCGAAAGCCGGCTTGATATTCGGCAGCATCACCTGCAGCCCGATGCCCGCGAGCAACACCAGCCCCGCCGATACGCCATATACCCATCGCCAGTTCAACCACGTCGCCACATATCCGCTCACGACCCGCGCGGCCAATATCCCCGTGAGTATACCCGTGAAGATGATGCCCACATTCTTGCCCTTGTTCTCCGGGTCCATCCCCGCGGCCATCGGCAGGATCACCTGCGCGATCACGCTGCCGGCGCCCACGCAAAGACACATCGCATAGATCGCCATCAGCCCTTTCGCCGCGGCCATGCCGAGACACGAAGCGATCAGGAGCACAAGCAGATAAAGCATCAGCCGCTTCCGCGGAACCTTGTCACCTAGTGGGGTAAGAAAAAAAAGGCCCAAAGCATAGCCGCTCTGGGTCAACACGGATATCAGCCCGATCCTGCGCTCATCTACCTGCAGATCGCGCGCCATATCTTTCAATAAAGGTTGGTTGTAATATATATTCGCCACGCAGATGCCGGCCGCAACGGTCATTGTCACCAGTTGTGGCCTTGTCAGACCCTTGTTTTCCATGGCGCAAAGTTACAACTTCTGCACCTTCGATGTTTGCGTGGTACCGTCGCTGTTCCTCACGACGAAGACATATACGCCCGCAGGATAGCTGCTCAGATCGAAGCTATCGCCGGAACGGAAACCAGTGGATACCTGCAGCACCCTGCCATCGATGCTCAACATCTGCACGGTTCTGATGTCGTTCGAAGCAGCAGTGCCGGAGGTGATCGTAACCTGCCCATGAGATGGGTTAGGATAGAAGTTCATGCCGCCGCCGGTTGCACCAAAAGAAAGCCGTTGTACACTGGTATAGGAAACCGAGCCGTCCGTGCCAACCTGCGCGATGCGATAATAAGCACTGCCGCTGGCGGGACTATACTGAACATAATTGTAATTGCCGGACATGGAAGGATTGCCCGAAACCTTTACCGACCCGATGCTTTCCCAATCGGTACCATCGTGGCTGTACTGAACATCGTAATGGTTCGTGTTCTGCTGCGTCGCCGCGGTCCATTGCAGCACGGCCGAATTGCCTTCAGCCGAAGCATTGAAGGAGCTGATATCGAGCGGCAGTACAAACAAGGAAGTCTCCATGCTTACACCTACCATCCATGCATCACCGCTATGTTCGCCGGAGCCGGCCCAGGTGCTTACACCGCCATCTCCACGCATATAGATGTGGAAGACAAGCTGGGTGATATTCGTACCGCTTACGAGGATAGAACCGGAAGCGGCGCCCGAACCCGTGACGCTCGAAGGATGCGTGGCGTTATTGATAATGCTGGTGGGGGTCACGCTCAGCTCGGTGGAACCGGACAGTTCGGTCAGTGTTACGCCGGGAGTTGCCAGATACAGGTCACTGGTAAAACCCAGGGTGCTTCCATTAGGCGCATAATAACCGCCGATACCCACGAGGTGCAACACCGGATCTGTTACCGGTACGTTGAATGTAAGGGTCAGATCGGCCATATAATAAGAACCGTTGGTGGGAGCACTTGTATTGTAAAGACCCATAGCAGAGGTAAAGAGTTCTACAGCGTCGTTGCCGCTGACGAAGATGCCTCTATTGATCGTAGATGGGATCGAACTGAAAACATTGTTAGGTGCAGCGCTGATAAAATTCATGGTGTTGAAGATGGGCACACCCACTTCCGAACTACCACTATTATTATTGGTACCGCCAAAAGACACCGAAGCATTGTTGGTGGCCTGGCTTCTCAATAATGAATATTGTTGATTGCTGAGTGAATAGGTTACCGTGGTGGTAGGTGAGAAAGACACGAACGTATTACCGCTGGGGTTGTTCGTATTATTCTGAAATGTCACCGTCTGGCTGGCAATGGTATACCCATTGGTAGTGGGGCCGCTGCCGGGCGCCATTTCAAGCGCGGGTTGCGCCAGGAGAAAATGTCCTGACAAAATGCTGATAATCAGCAGGATCGGTTTTTTAGGGTACTGCGGTTTCATGAGTCTACGGATTTACACACTGCGCGGCCCGGCCATCCGGGACTAGGAAAAAACCTTGAAAGCACAAAGTAATAACCGATTCGACATTTTCCTAATCTTGGATAATGGTTTCGCCCCATAAAGGACAAATTCTTCTATAACCCCCTAAATATTAACCTTTAACGATGCAAAAAAAAATTTCCCACGGACTAGGACCATTTTCCCGATTGGGGATTTAACACCTCGTCCAGCAAGCCTTTGCCCTGGCATATGATTTTTCTTAGATGAACAAAACATCATCATGTCAGCAACTTTAATAGACGCAGTAAGATCGGTCTTCACCGTGGAGATGCAGAAAAAAATGTCCACCCTGCTCGGCGAAAAAGAGGACAACATTCATCGCGCCTTACATGGCGCTATCCCGCTGGTGGTCACCGACGTCCTCCACAAATCCTACAATCCGGAACTCACCGGGAGAGTAGGAGATCTTGCACACCAGGCCGCCGACGACGATCTCTTTGGCGAGATGCATCAGCTGACCACCGGCGCCGGCGGTCTCGTCCCCGGCAGTGTCCTGTTGAACAAGGGTGCCGACTATGCCAGGGCCCTTCTCGCTCTTCGCTATGACTCGGTGATCGCAGAAGTCTCCCGTTATGCCGACGTCAGTCTGCCTACGGCGGGTTTCATCACGGGAGTGGTAAGTTTCGCCACCCTGGATGCCATCGGCCGTCACATGGCGACCTACAACCTGGACAGCGCCGCGCTCGCGCCATGGCTCCGCACCCAGACGGACAGCGTCCGCCCGGCCACACCCTCCGGCTTGCAGGTCCGAACGGCTCTCGGTGTACATCACTATCCCTGGGAACCCGCCCGGCGACGTTCAGGCGGTGCCGTAGGCTACGTGATCCTGCTGCTGATCATCATCGCGGTAGGCATCTTCTTCCTGTATCAATATCATAAGACCCATACTACCGTCTTCACGCCCACGCCCGCGGACAGTACGGCCACAGCCCGCGACACCCTGGCAAGATAGGATCAGCTACCCCGGCTTCTGGCAGGCCGCATCCCGCCGACCGCCGTATCACCTCTTTATACAAAATCGAGTGGGAAGGTAACCATTAATTGGTTACCTGTCCCCTCACAACACCGTACGTACGGGCCCGTATACGGCGTTTTGTTAGAATAGTTTCCCCTGGTATCCCGTTTTCCAGTGATAGTA
>Ga0134128_10001916_pt1 | contig 26213 bp, 27 predicted proteins | sample KB31754_FD_96462 | JGI IMG/M metagenome (GOLD analysis project Ga0134128, IMG submission 96462) | Terrestrial soil microbial communities with excess Nitrogen fertilizer from Kellogg Biological Station, Michigan, USA - KB3-175-4 | ecosystem: Environmental > Terrestrial > Soil > Unclassified ...
CGGCCTTGGCGGCCGCGCTCGTCGTTGGTGCGCGCAAGGACTACGGTCGCCAGGCGCTGCTGCCACACAACGCCGTCTACGTGCTGCTCGGAGCGGGGCTGCTGTGGTTCGGGTGGTTCGGCTTCAATGGCGGCAGCGGCTTCTCGGCGGGCCGCTCCAGCGTGCTCGCTTTCACGAACACGTTGCTTGCGCCGGCCTGCACGCTGTTCGTTTGGTTCCTGCTCGACCTTCTGCGCCAGCGCCGAGTGACGGCGATCGGCGCAGCCACGGCGATCATCGTCGGCTGTGTCGGCATCACGCCCGCGGGCGGCTACATCAGCCCCGCCTGGGCGATGGCGCTCGGTGCGCTCGCGGCGCTTCCCAGCTACGCGATCATCGTCCTGCGCCCGCGCAGCCGGGTCGATGAGACGCTGGACGTGCTCGCTGCTCACGGCATGGCCGGCCTGACCGGGATCCTGTTCCTTGGCTTTGTCGCCCAGCTCTCTTGGAACGGGGTCTCGAACGGCCTGCTCTATGGCAACGCGCGCCAGCTCGCCTGGCAGGCCATCGCCGCGCTCGCCGGTCCGGCGTATGCGATTACGGCTACGTTCGTACTGCTGCGCCTAATCGCGCTGATAACGCCTCTGCGGGCCACCCAACGCGAGGAGGGGCTGGGCATGGACGTCGTCGAACACGGCGAGGAGGCTTATGCCACCGGAGAGGGGGCGATCCTCGTCTCGACCGAGGCGGGGATCGAGACGCCGGTGGCGGTCGCACAGCCGTGACGGTCGAGCCGGCGTCTCGCCGCGCGCGGCGTGCGAGAGCCGATCGCCATGCGGCGCGGTCAACCGGCTGAGCGGTCAGCCCGTGCCGACGCGCTTGTCCGCAAGCCGCTCTGCCAGGCGAGAGGCGAGCGCCATGATCGTCAGCGCCGGGTTGGCCGAGCCCTGCGTCGGCATCACGCTGCCGTCGGCGATGAACAGGTTTGGCACCTCCCACGCGCGATGGTCTGCGTCGATCACGCCGCGCTCGGGCGAGTCAGACATGGCGCAGCCGCCGACCAGGTGCGCGTAACGGTCGATCGTCAGCTCGTCCTGCGCCTCGGCCGCGCGTAGGATCTCGCGCAGCTTGCTCTTGGCGAAAGAGATATTCGCGCGGTCGTTATCGCACTGGCTGTAGTCAAGCCGCGCGACCGGCATTCCGCGCGAGTCCTTTTCGTCTGCGAGCGTGACCCGGTTCTCCGCTCGCGGTAGGAGCTCGCACAGTACGCCGATCGTGTACCAGTGGTTGTAGTCACGCGCATACTCTCTGAGCGCTTGGCCCCAGTGCCCGTCGGCGAGCACGTGCTCGGCCCAGCCGATCGGCAGCGGCCCGACCGTCTGGATCGAGAAGCCGCGCACGAACCCGCGGCGCTCGTCGGTCTCGTAGAACTGCTCGCAGTCGATCTCCGGCGGCGGCGCCTTGTACATGCGCATCTCCTGCTCGAACCGCCCCGCCACCTGCGGCGCGCCCTGCGCCATCACCCCGCGACCGACGAGGTCGTTGTTGTTGGCAAGCCCGTTCGGGAAGCGCTCGCTCGTCGAGTGCAAGAGCAGCCTGGGCGTCTCGATCGAGTAGCCCGCTAGCGCCACGGCGTCTGCGGCCTGAAAGCGCTCCTGACCGTCGTTGAAATAGGTCACGCCGCGGCAGCGCCCGCGCTCGCTCAGCCCGATGCGCGCGACCATGCAGTCGGCGCGGACCTCGACTCCGTGCTCGAGCGCGTCGGGGATATGGGTGATCAGCGGCGAGGCCTTCGCGTTGACCTTGCAGCCCTGCAGGCAGAAGCCGCGGTAGATGCAGTGCGGCCGGTTGCCGAAGGAGCCGTTTGCGATGCCCACCGGGCCGACGCGCATCTGGATTCCGACACGGCGAGCGCCCTCCCATACGCGCAGTGCACCGCCGGCGACCGGGTGCGGGCCGTGCGGATAGCCGTGCGGGTCGCCCCACGGCCACCACTGCCCGGCGACCGGCAGCTCGCGCTCCAAGCGCTCGTAGTGAGGCCGCAGCTCCTCGTAGGAGATCGGCCAGTCCGCCGCGACCCCGTCGCGCGTCCTCACTTCGAAGTCCGAGGGATGAAAGCGAGGTGTGAAGCCCGCGTAGTGAACCATCGAGCCGCCGACGCCGCGCCCGCAGTTGTTCTTGCCGAGCTCGATCGGGTCTGTGCCGCCGATCACGCGGGGCTCGGTCCAGTAGAGATCGTGAGCGCCGGCCTCGTCTGAGACCCAATCCTCGTCGGGGTCCCAGAACGGCCCGGCCTCGAGCACCAGCACGCGCCAGCCCTTGCGCGCCAGGCGTTGCGCGAGCGTCGCGCCGCCGGCGCCCGCGCCGACGATCAGCATGTCCACGGGATCGTCGGGCGCGAAGCGGCGCATCCGCTCGCGGCCGGGCACGCCGCGGCGGTGCCGGTCGAGCAGGAAGGCCGAGTCGTTGTCCGCCGGGCGCAGCGAACCCTTCAGCGCGACCTGCGCGCGATGCTTGCGGGCCCCTTCACTCAAGGCCGCGCGCCGGCACGTCGGCGACCGGGTCGACCTCGAATTGCGGCGGCGCCTCCCACTGCTCGCGCTGCCCGGCGCCCAGGCGCGCGAAGCCGCGCGGGTAGGCAGGGCCTCCGAAGCCGATCTCACTCCAGGCCCACGGGTGCGAATAGAAGGCCGCAAGCACCATCCGCATCACCACCGCCCAGGCCTTGGCAACTGGCAGCTCCCAGTCGAGCTCGCCGTTGGAGAAGCGCTCGATGAGCTCGTGCTGGCACTCGCTCGGCGCCGCGGCGAAGTGTTCGTGGCCCTCGGCCTGGGCGCTCCGGTCAAGGCTTGCCGCCACCCGCTGCCAGGTCTCCGGGTCCGGCGGCATGTCGACGTAGCGGAACCCGTCGAGGCGCCCCGCATGCAGCTTCGCGTCGACCATCTCGAGCACGGGGATGCGCGGCTCTGAATCCTGAGCGGTGACGACGTCGCAGAACGCCCGCAGCGTGCGGGCCTCATTGGCGTCGAAGAAGCGCAGCTCGGGCACGTCTTGCACGCGCTCGAGCACGACCTCGCGGGTTCGCTCATCCCAGTGCTCGATCGCCGCCAGTGCGTCGTAGTCGGGATACCGTCCACGCATCTGCGGCGTGACGCCGCGGCGCTGGCGGGGCAGGCCCGGCGGCGGTCCAGGTCCCTGCGCGCCGCCGTGGTTGGGCAGGTGCCCGACCTGACCGGCGGCGGTCTTGGTCCCGGCGGTCTTGCCCTTGCGCAAGGACCCGCTCATCGCTCCCTGCGCGCCACGGCCGAAGCCAGGCCGATCGCTCCGACCAGGGCGAGCGAGCCCGGCGCGAGCAGCGGCGGTCCCATGACGATGTTGTAGAGCGGCTCGCGAAAGCCGCCCGGGCGCTTGCGAACCCCCTGCACGTGCGTGTAGACGCCGATCAGCCCGTCGAGGCAGTAGAGCGCCGAGACGGCGGGCAGGACGGTCTTGGCCGCGCGCTCGGAGCACACCCCGCCAATGCCGGCCGCCGCGAGCAGCGGCGAGAGAGCGATCGGCGTCCACATCCACTTGTCCGCGAACGAGCCGCGATAGTGCTCGAAGTAGATCTCGAGGCCGAGCGGCAGCGCGCTGAGCGCGGTCGCGCCCGCGAGCGTGCGCTGCGCGCGTCCGCGGCGCAGGTTGCCGGCGAGCGCGCCGATCATCCGCCGGCGAAGATCTCGGGCAGCTTCTGGCGGATCGACTGCGCGATGATGCGCCGCCGCCCAGCGTCGCCGTGCAGGATGGCCTTGCTCAGCGACTGTGCCTGCTCGATCGTGATGTGCGGCGGCAGAGGTGGCACCTCGGGGTCGCAGACGACCTCCAGCAAGGTCGGGCGGTCGGCCGAGAGCGCCCGCTCCCAGCAGTCGCCGATCTCGGCCGGGTCCTCGGTGCGGATGCCCTGCAGGCCGATCAGCTCGGCCCAGCGCGCATAGGGGACGTCGGGTAGCTGCTGCGAAGCGACGAGCTTGGGGTCGCCGGCCATCGCGCGCTGCTCCCAGGTGACCTGGTTCAGATCGCGGTTGTTCAGAACCAGCACGATCAGCCGCTGGTCGGGCCAGCGCTCGCGGTACTTGGCGATCGTAATCAGCTCGGCCAGCCCGTTCATCTGCATCGCGCCGTCGCCGACGAGCGCGATCACGGGCCTGTCGGGGTGCGCGAACTTCGCCGCGATCGCGTAGGGCACGCCGGGTCCCATCGTTGCCAGCGTTCCCGAAAGCGAGGCTTTCATGCCCGCGCGCAGCTTCACGTCGCGCGCGTACCAATTGGCCGCGGAGCCCGAGTCCGAGGTCAGGATCGCACCGTCGGGCAGGCGCTTTGAGAGCTCGTAGAAGATCAACTGCGGATTGATCGGCTCGGCCGGCTGCATCGCGCGGCGCTCGATCACCTGCCACCACTCCTGCACGCCCCGCTCGATCTTCTGCAGCCACGAGCGGTTCTCCTTACGCCGCAGCAACGGCAGCAGCGCGCGCAGCGCGAGCTTGCTGTCGCCGATCAGGTTGACCTCCATCGGATAGCGGATGCCGACCATCCGCCCGTCGAGGTCGATCTGCACGCCGCGCGCCTTGCCCTCTTCGGGCAGGAACTCCGAGTAGGGGAAGCTCGAGCCGACCATCAAGAGCGTGTCGCAGCCCTGCATCAGGTCCCAGCTCGGCCGCGTGCCGAGCAGCCCGATCGAGCCCGTGACGAACGGCAGGTCGTCCGGGACCGCGGCCTTGCCGAGCAGCGCCTTGGCGACGCCGGCGCCCAGCGTGTCGGCGACCTCGATCACCTCCTGCGTCGCGTGCAGCGCGCCGGCGCCGACGAGCATTGCGACCTTCTCGCCTTCGTTCAGCACCTGCGCGGCGCGCTCCAGCTGGTCCTCGGCAGGCGTCACCTGCGGTGGCTCATAGCCCGCGCTGGAGTGGACCGTGCCGTGCGCGTGCGGCGGCGTGGGCACGGCTTCTTCCATCTGCAGGTCGTTGGGCACGATCACGCACGTGACCGTGCGCTCGGACAGCGCGATCCGCATCGCCCGGTCGATCAGGTGACGCACCTGCCCCGCCTCGGTCGCCATCTGCACGTACTCGTGTGCGACGTCCTTGAACAGCGTCGTCAGATCGACCTCCTGCTGGTAGTTGCCGCCGAGACCGAGCCGGGCCTGCTGGCCGACGATCGCGACGACCGGCTGATGGTCGAGCTTTGCGTCATACAGGCCGTTGAGCAGGTGGATCGCGCCGGGTCCGGACGTCGCCAGGCACACGCCCGCCTCGCCGGTGAACTTCGCGTGCGCGCAGGCCATGAAGGCGGCCATCTCCTCGTGTCGCACCTGGATGAACTCCGGACGGCCCTCGCCCCGCCCGAATGCGCCGACGATTCCGTTGATGCCATCGCCGGGGTAGCCGTAGATGCGCTTCACGCCCCAGTTTGACGCGAGACGGTCGAGCAGGTGGTCGGCGACGGTCTCGTTCATGCAAACCTCCTCTACAGGCGTTGACGCTTCCTACACGGTGCTACCCCAAGGCCACCGGGCGAAACCGCCGGCTGGCGCATGGCGGTCGTCTCGTCCGCCGACGCGATGCGCTGAGCAGCGGTCGGCTGCGGTCAGCGCTCAGGCGGGCGGCTCAGCTGAAAGCCAGGCGCAGCGCGGATTGCCTGCAGTCGCGCGAGGGTAGATGTCCTGCATGAAGCAGGGCTCGCGCGTCGTCGCCATAACGGGAGCGAGCTCGGGCGTGGGGCGCGCAACCGCGCGCGAGTTCGCCCGCCACGGCGCGACCGTCGGCTTGATCGCACGCAACGAGCAGGCGCTTGCGGCATGCGCCGAGGAGATCCGCTCGCTCGGCGGGCATGCGCTGGCGCTCAGAGCGGATGTCGCCGATGCGGATGCCGTGCAGGGCGCCGCCGATGCGCTCGAGCGCGAGCACGGGCCGATCGAGGTATGGGTCAACAACGCGATGGCGACGGTGTTCGGTCCGGTCGGCGAGATCTCCGCCGAGGAGTACCGCCGCGTGACCGAAGTCACCTATCTCGGCGTCGTCTACGGGTCGCTCAGCGCGCTGCGTGCGATGCGCACGCGCGAGCGCGGCGTGATCGTCCAGGTCGGCTCTGCGCTGGCCTATCGCGGCATCCCGCTGCAGAGCGCCTACTGCGCTGCCAAGCACGCCATACAGGGCTTCACCGAGTCGCTGCGCTGCGAGCTCCTGCACGAAGGAAGCGGCGTGCGCGTGACGATGGTGCAGCTGCCGGCGCTCAACACGCCGCAGTTCGACGTCGTGCGCGCCCGCGTGGCACGGCATCCGCGGCCGGTCGCGCCCGTCTATCGGCCCGAGCTGGCCGCCCGCGCGATCCGCGCCGCCGCCGAGCATCCGCGCAGGCGCGAGTGGTGGCTGGGCGGCTCGACCGCGCTGACGCTCATCGGCAACGCAATCGCGCCCGGGGTGGGCGACCGCTACCTCGCGCGCAACGGGGTCAAGGCGCAGCTGACCGAGCAGCCGATCCCCGCCGACCGACCCGACAACCTGTTCGCGCCCGTGCCGGGCGACCATGGCGCAAGCGGCGACTTCACAGAGCAAGCGCACGCGCGCAGCCTGCAGTGGCTCCTAACGCGCCATCGCCAAGCGCTTGGCGCCACCTGCGCCGCGGGCGCGCTCGTCGCGGCGAAGCTGCGCTGCCGATGATGACCCCAGAGCAGCCGGGGCTGGCCGACTACAGCCTCATCGGCGACTGTCACGGCGCGGCGCTCGTCTCGACCGACGCGTCGATCGACTGGTGCTGCTTGCCGCGCTTTGACAGCGGCAGCTGCTTCGCGCGGCTGCTCGACGCCGAGCGTGGCGGACACTGCTCGGTGCGCCTCGCCGAACAAACCGGCGCCGCCAGCCGGTACCTGGAGGACACGATGGTGCTCGAGACCACGCTGCAGGGGCGGCCGGCCGGAGTGCGCGTGCTCGACTGCATGGCGATCGGCGATGAGGACGAGCGAGAGGGCCACCGGGAAATAGTGCGCGTGATCGAGTGCTCACAGGGCGCCGCCGAAGTGCAGTTCCAGATCGCTCCGCGCTTTGACTATGGCGCGGTCACGCCCTGGCTTCGCCGCGTCGCCGAAGACGCGTTCATCGCGATTGGCGGCGACGACGGGCTCGTGATCTGGAGCGACGGCGAGCTCGACAGCGACGGCGAGCAGCTGACCGCGAGCGCGACCCTGCACGTCGGTGAGCGCCTGCGGCTGCTGATCCGCTACGCGCAGCCGCACCTGCTCGAGGACGAAAAGCCCGAGGAGGACGGGGAGCAGATCGACGCGCGCCTGCGCGAGACGGTCCGCTGGTGGCGAGCGTGGCGCAAGCGGCTGACCGGCGAAGGCTCCGAGCATCCCGCGGCGGTGCGCTCGGCGCTGCTCTTGCAGGCGCTCACCTACGCCCCGACGGGGGCGATCGTCGCCGCGCCGACCACCTCGCTGCCCGAGGCGCCGGGTGGGGAGCGAAACTGGGACTACCGCTTCAGCTGGATCCGGGACTCCTCGCTTGCTGCGCGATCGCTGGCCGAGCTCGGCTGCGAGCTCGAGGCGGAGCGCTTCGGCCACTTCATCGTGCGCAGCTCAGCCGGACACGCGGCCGATCTGCAGATCCTCTTCGGCGTGGGCGGTGAGCGGCGAATCACAGAGCAGGAGCTCGAGCTCGCGGGCTATCGCGGCGCACAGCCGGTGCGCGTCGGCAACGATGCGGCCGGCCAGCTGCAGCTCGATGCGCTCGGGGAGATGCTCAACCAGGCCTGGCGCTGGCATCGGCGGGGGCGCTCACCCGACGATGACGAATGGCGCTTCTTCGCCGAGCTCGTGGAGACGGCGGTCGAGCGCTGGTCCGAGCCCGACCGCGGGATCTGGGAGTGGCGCGATCGGCCGCGCCATTTCGTGCACTCCAAGGCCGCCTGCTGGACTGCGATCGAGCGCGGGCTGACGCTTGCCGAGGAGTGCGCACGACGCGCCCCGTTGCGCCGCTGGCAGCGTGCGCGGGAGGAGATCGGTCAAGCGATCCAGACGCGCGGCTACGACGAGCAGCGCGGCGTGTTCGTGCAGTGCTTCGACGAGCCCGAGCTCGACGCCGCCTCACTGCTGCTGCCCGTGCTCGGGTTCGTGGAGTTCTCCGACGAGCGGATGATGCGCACCGCTGACGCCGTGCACGAGACGCTTGGCGACGGCGGCTTCCTGCGCCGCTACGAGCGCGAGGACGGCCTGTCCGGCAGCGAGGGCGCGTTCCTGGCCTGCTCGTTCTGGCTGGCCGAGTGCTACGCCCGCCAGGGGCGCCTCGAGCAGGCGCGCGAGGTGTTCGACCACGCGATCGGCGCCGCCAGCCCGAGCGGGCTCTTCTCCGAGCAGATCGACCCCGACAGCCGCGAGCTGCTCGGCAACTACCCGCAGGCGCTCACGCACCTCTCGCAGATCGCCGCCGCGATTGCGATCGAGCAGGGCGCCGGGCGCGTCGCGGCACGCTCCTGAGCGGGTTGCGGCCGTTTGGAGGGCGCGATGGCGGGTAGCGGTCAACTATGGAAATCGGAGCCTTCTTCATCCTCGTGATCGTCGCTGCCGTAATCGCCGTGCTGGGCGCAATCGTGTATGTGATCGCGGCCAAACGGCGCCGTCAGGAGCTCGGCCAAGACGCCGCCGAGCCCAGCGGCGAGCAGCCGCGGCCGAGGCATCGCGCGGTAGAGAACGAGCAGAACACCGAGTTCGTAGGCACGCGCTGAGCTTCCGGGGCGCGGGGCCGTGAGCGTCCAAGCCAGCGAGCCGGTCGCCGCGTCTGCGCCGATCCAGCGACTGCGCGCCCGCAGCTTTACGGTGCCGACCGACCAACCCGAGGCGGACGGCACACTCAGCTGGGACTCCACGACGCTCGTGCTTGCCGAAGCAAGCGCGGGCGGGCAGAGCGGCATCGGCTACAGCTACACCGCCGGCGCTGCGGCGGCAGTCGTGACCGAGTTGCTGACCGGCGCCGTGTGCGGCGCCGACGCGCTGGACCCGCCCGGCGTCTGGCAGCGGATGCGTCGCGCAGTGCGTAACGTCGGCTATCCGGGGATCGCGGCGAGCGCGATCTCGGCCGTCGACGTGGCGCTGTGGGACCTGAAGGCGCGCCTGCTCGGCGTCTCGCTCTCCGCGCTGCTCGGCCGCGTGCGCGAGCGTGTCCCCGTCTATGGCTCCGGCGGCTTTACGACCTATACCGACGAGCAGCTCGAGCACCAGCTGCACGGGTGGGTCGAGCAGGGGATAGGGGCGGTCAAGATCAAGGTCGGCTCAGAGCCCGAGCGCGACCGCGAGCGCGTGCGTCGCGCGCGCACGGCGATCGGCGAGCAGACACGGCTGTTCGTCGACGCCAATGGCGCCTACTCACGCAAGCAGGCGCTGCATCTCGCCGAGGCGTTCGCCGCCGACGCGGGAGCGAGCTGGTTCGAGGAGCCGGTCACATCGGATGATCTGGAGGGGCTCGCGCTGCTGCGCGACCGTGCTCCTGGCGCAATGGAGATCGCCGCCGGCGAGTACGGCTATGACCTCTTCTACTTCCGGCGCATGCTCGACGCGGGCGCCGTCGACGTGCTGCAGGCCGACGTCACGCGCTGTGGAGGCATCACGCAGTTGCTGGAGGTGGGCGCACTGTGCGCTGCGCGCGGGATGCAGCTTTCCGCGCACACGAGCCCGACCCTCCACGCGCACGTCGGCGCGGCGCTTGCACCGCTCGTCCACGTCGAGTTCTTCCACGACCACGCACGCATCGAGCAGATGCTCTTCGACGGCGTGCCGCCGCTGGTCGACGGCGCGCTCGAGCCCGATCCGGGCGCGCCCGGGCTCGGCCTGCGTCTGCGCGAGCAAGAGGCCGAGCGCTTCGAGCGCTGATGGCGGACTCGCTGCACGCGTATGAGCACGTGCGCGGGATCTACTTCCCGATCGCGATCGGCGTGTTCGCGCTCGTGCTCGCGACGCTGCTCCTGCTGCTCGTGCGCGGGCGCCTGCGGCAGACGGCGCCCGGGCGCACCGCAGACGCGCCTCGCTTTGAGATCGGCTACGCGCTGCTGCTCGCCTGCACCGTGGCCTTCCTGATCGTCGTCACGTTCCGCTCGGAGACGCCGATCGACCGCACGGCCGCGCACCCGGCGGTGCGGATCGAAGTAACCGCGGCGCAGTGGAGCTGGGTCTTCACATACGCGGGGGGCGCGACCGTATCGGACGTCTCGAGCTGGCAACCGCCCGTGGCGCTCGTGCCGGTCGGCCAGGAGGTCGAGTTCTACGGCCGCTCGCGCGACGTGATCCACGGCTTCTGGGTGCCGCAGCTGCACTTCCAGCGCCAGCTCCTGCCCGAGTACCCGACGCGCTTTGACCTGCGCTTCGACAAGCCGGGACGCTACGGAGGCGTGTGCTCGGTGTTCTGCGGCGATCGGCACGCGCAGATGCACTTCGCGCTGGAAGCCGTCAGCCCGGCTCGTTTTCAGCGCTGGCTCGGCGAACACGCCCGCAGAGGGCCATCTGCAAGGTCGGCGAGTTGAGCACGGTCACGCTGCCTGCCCGCGCCGCGCCGCTGCGCGCGCTGGCCTCGACCGATCACAAGCGCGTGGCCGTCGGCGCCGGCGCGGTCGCGTTCGCGTTCTTCATCGCCGGCGGCGTGCTCGCGCTGGTCATGCGCAGCCAGCTCGCGGCCGACGGCGGCGTCGTCTCGCAAGACACCTACAACCAGCTCTTCACGATGCACGGCTCGACGATGGTCTACCTGTTCGTCGTGCCGGTCGCGCTCGCCGCAGGCCTGTACTTCGTGCCGCTACAGGTCGGCGCCGCCGCGGTCGCAGGACCCCGCATGGCGCTCGCCGGCCTGTGGCTGCTCGTGCTCGGAGGCCTGACCATGTGGGCGGGCTTCCTGACGAGCGGCGGCGCGGCCGCCGCCTCCTGGTGGGGCTTTGACCCGCTGTCTGACGCGATCCACTCGCCCGGCAGCGGCATGGAACTGTGGATCTTCGGCGTGGTCATGGCAACCGCCGGGCAGATGCTGTGGGCGGGCTGCGTGCTTGTTACCGCGCTGCGCTGCCGCGCGCCCGGCATGACGCTGATGCGCATGCCCGTGTTCACGTGGTCGATGGTCGCGACCTGCCTGCTCGTGGTGTTCGCCTTCCCCGCGCTGATCGTTGCGCTCGCGCTGCTGTGGGCACAGCGCCACTTCGGCGGCGTGCTCGACGGTGGGCTCGGCGCCGTCGACTACCAGCAGCTGTTCTGGTTCTACGGGCACCCGGTCGTCTACGTGATGTTCTTCCCGTTCATCGGCATGGTCGGCGAGGTCGTCGCGACGTTCTGCGGGCGGCGCTTCTTCGGCCACAGCGCGTTCATCCTGGCGCTGCTGGCGTTCGCGGGCCTGTCGATGACCGTGTGGGCGCATCACATGTTCACGATGGGCCAGGTCACGAACAAGTATTTCGCGCTGACCTCCACCGCGCTGATCGTCCCCGCCGGGATCGAGTACCTGGACCTGCTCGGCACCATTTGGCGCGGGCGGCTGCGCTTCAGCGCCGCGTTTTTGTTCGCGCTCGGCTTCATCGTGCAGTTCCTGGTCGGCGGGCTGACCGGCATCGTCCTCGCGTCGCCGCCGCTGGACTACGGGCTGAACATGTCCTACTTCGTCGTGGCGCACTTCCACTACACGATCTTCGCGGGCAGCGCCTTCGGCCTGTTCGCCGGCGTCTACTACTGGTTTCCGAAGGTGACCGGCGTGCTGCTGCGCGAGCGCCTGGGCAAGCTGCACTTCCTGCTGATGGCGATCGGGACGAACCTGACGTTCTTTCCGATGTTCGTGCTCGGCGCCGAGGGGATGACGCGGCGGATCGCCGACTACCCGAGCTCGAGCGGCTGGAAGAGCCTGAATGAGCTCGAGACCGTGGGCGCCGGCGTGATCGCCCTGTCGGTTCTGGCGTTCGTCGTCAACGTCGTCGTCTCGCTGCGCGCGCGCCAAGCGGCCGGCGACGATCCTTGGCAGGGCCAGACGCTCGAGTGGGCGACCAGCTCGCCGCCGCCACGGCACAACTTCCACGCGCTGCCGCCGATCCGCAGCTTCGCGCCGTTGCTCGATCTGCGCGAGGACAGCGAAGACCTGGTCGCGCGCGAGAGGGCGCCGGCATGAGGCGCGCGGGCATCGTCCTGATCGCCTGGGGCCTCTGGCTCGGCGTGCTCACCGCCTTGCAGGCGGCCTTCCGCTCGATCCGCGGCCCGTTCGGCGTGCATTGGATCGAGGCGGCGATGCTCGGCGGCGCGGCCGGCGCGTGCTTGCTCGCAGGCCTTGTGCTGTGGGCGCTCGATGCGCGCAGCGGCGCGGTCGAGCGCCCTCGCGCGGTCGCGACCGACTCGGTCGCGACCGCGACGCTCATCGCCGGTCTTGCGCTGGTCCTGCTCGGCGCCGGCTTCGGGCTGTGGCTGATCCTGATCGGCGCGGGCGTGAGCGCGCTCGGCCTCGGCGGCCTCGTGCGCGAGGCGCTGGCGCGCCGGCGCCATCGCGGCGGAGCGGAGGCTGCGTGAGCCCCCCCGTCACACCGAGCTTCGATCACCTGCTGGCGCGCTGGAGCCTGGATCCGGCGTTGACGGCGACGCTGGCGCTGGCCGCGGCGCTCTACGCCCTCGGCGTGGCGCACGTGCGCCGCCGGCGCTCCGACGCGCACGGCGGCTGGCCGGCGTGGCGCGCCGCGTCGTTCGCCGCGGGGCTGGCGACGCTCGCGGTGGCCCTGGAGTCGGGCGTCGATCGGATCGGCGATCGCGAGCTGCTTTCGGTCCACACCGCCCAGCACATGCTGCTCGCATTGCTCGCGCCCGCGCTGCTGCTCTACGGTGCGCCGGTGCGCCTGGCGCTGGCCGCCGGATCGCGTCGCATGCGCCGCTTGATCGCCGCTTCGCTCTGCAGCGCTCCGATGCGCCTGCTGAGCCGTCCATCGGTCGGCTGCGCGCTGTTCGCGGCCGTGATGCTCCTCGGCCACCTGCGCGCGGCGTTCGAGCCTGCGCTGGAAGATCCGACGCTGCACGCGGTCGAGCACGCCGCCTACTTCTGGTCGAGCGCGCTCCTGCTCGCGCCGCTGATCGCCGCAGACCCGCTGCCTCACCCGCCAGGTGCGCTCGCCCGCTTCTGCTGCCTGATGGGCGCAATGAGCGCGATGGCGATCCCCGGCGCCCTGCTGACCTTCGCCGAGCGCGTGAGCTATCCCTTCTACCTGGCGCCCGCTCGCGCGCTCGGACGCTCGGCGCTCGCCGACGAGCATCTCGCCGGAGCGATCATGTGGGTCGGCGGCGGCATCGCGATGTTCGCGCTCGCGCTGTGGGCCGCGTTCGACGCGATGCGAAAAGAAGAGCGCCGCCAGCGCCTGCGCGAGCGCTACGAGCGCCGTGCCGAGCATTGGACGACGGGGGTGGGGACGTGAGGCGCTGGCTGCTCGCGCTCGCGGCGTGCGCGTGCGCCAGCCTCTCCCTGCTGCAGCTCGCCGCGCGGGGCGCTTCCACGCCTGCGCCGGCTTTGCAGGCCGGCTCGGTCGCGACGTTCGCCCAATCGAACGATCTGCTCGCGCACGGCCGCGCGCTGTTCGCCGCGTCCTGCGCGGCCTGTCACGGGATGAGCGCACAGGGCATCCCGGGCCGGGGGCCGAGCTTGCATGGAGTCGGCGCGCTCGCGGCGGACTTCTACCTGCAAACCGGGCGTATGCCGCTGCCCTCGCCGCGCGTTCAGCCGCAGCGCGCCACGCCCGCGTTCTCGCAACCGCAGATCCGCTCGCTCGTGGCGTTCGTCGCCTCCTTCGGCGGCCCGGCGATCCCCGTCGTACACCCGGCGCAGGGATCGCTCTCAGAAGGCCAGCGCCTGTTCTCGCTGGACTGCGCGGGGTGCCACACGATCCAGGGCCAAGGCGGGATCGTCACAGGCGCGATCGCGCCGTCGCTTGCCCGGGCGACGGCGCGACAGGTCGCGCAGGCGATCCGCATCGGTCCCTATGTGATGCCGCGCTTCGGCGAAGGCGAGCTCTCGAAGCGGCAGGTCGATTCGCTCGCCCGTTATGTGCAGAGCATCCAGCGCCCCGAAGACCGAGGCGGGTGGGGAATCGGGCGAATCGGGCCGATTCCCGAGGGCATGGTCGCCTGGCTGCTGGGTGTCGCCTCGCTGCTGTTGGTCGCGCGGCTGCTCGGCGAGCGGACCCCGAATGGGATGCGCCGGGGCGGGGAGACAGATGGTTGAGCGCGCCTGGCGAGCGCTCGTCTTGTTCGTGCTGTGGCGCCTGGGCGGGTTGCGTCGTCAGGGCTCGCATGCGTCCGAAGACGACGATCCCACGCAGCGGACGACGGGCGCGCCGGTGTGGGCTGAAAGGCTCGTGCTCGCGTTGCTCGCGGCGACCGCAGCCGCTGCGCTCGGCTTCGTCTCGCTGTTCGTGCTGAGCCCCGATACGCAGCTGCTCGGGCTCGCGCTCGGCGCCACGCTCGCCCTGCTCGCGGCCGCGCTGGTGGTCTCCTCGCGCTGGCTCGTTCCGCAGGAGACCAAGGCCGAGCGGCGACCGGGCCTCGCAGATGCCGGTGCGGTGAAGGAGGTCGAGCACGCCGCGGGCGACGGCCTCGAGGGGATCACGCGCAGACGACTGCTGATCGGCGCCGCCGGAGCGGCGGGAGCGGGCGTCGCGGCGGCGGTCGCCATCCCCGTCGTCGCGCTCGGGCCGGGCCTCGAGGACCAGCTCCGGCGCACGCCATGGCACGCCGGCCGTGCGCTGGTCGACGACGAAGGCGCGCCGATACTCGCCGCCGCCGTCAACGAGGGCAGCTTCATCACGGCCTTCCCGCAGCACGCCGACAAGGACGACCTCGGCTCGCCGGTCGTCGTCGTGCGGGTCGATCGCAGCACCCTGCGGCTGCCCTCGCAAAGGGCCGGGTGGGCGCCCGAAGGGCTGCTCGCCTACTCGAAGATATGCACGCACGCGGCCTGTGCGATCTCGCTCTATCGCTCACCGCTCAGCCCGAGCACGCAGGCGCGCGGACCGGCGCTCGTCTGCCCCTGTCACTACTCGACCTTCGACGTGCTGAACGGCGGCGGCGTCGAGTTCGGCCCCGCGGGACGGCCGCTGCCGCAGCTGCCGCTGAGCATCGACGCCGCGGGCGTGCTGCGCGCGGCCGGACCGATGTCCGGTCCCGTCGGGCCGTCCTGGTGGGGAGATCGCTCGTGAGCCTGCTCCCGCGCAGCCACACACGCGATCCGCTGGCATTCGTCGACGAGCGCCTGGGCGCCGCTCGCGGCCTGCGCTTCCTGATCGACTACGTGTTCCCCGATCATTGGAGCTTTTTGCTGGGGGAGATCGCGCTCTACTCGTTCGTCGTGCTCGTCGCCAGCGGCACGTTCCTCGCGCTGTTCTTCGACCCCAGCACCACCCAGCTCACCTATCACGGCGGCTACGCACCGCTGCAGGGCCAGGCGATGTCCGCCGCCTACGCTTCGACGCTGCACATCTCCTTCGCCGTCTCCGGCGGCCTGCTCGCGCGCCAGGTGCACCACTGGACCGCGCTCGTGTTCATCGCCGCGATCACGCTGCACCTGCTGCGGATCGTCTTCACCGGCGCGTTTCGCAAGCCACGCGACGTCAACTACTTCATCGGCGTCACGATGCTGGCGCTGGCGATCCTCGAGGGCTTTGCCGGCTATTCGCTTCCCGACGACCTGCTGTCCGGCATGGGCCTGGCGATCGCCTGGGCCGTGGCGATGTCGCTGCCTTTGATCGGCGGCCCGTTCGCGACGGCGCTGTGGGGCGGGCGCTTCCCGGGCGCCGACGCGTTCGAGTCGCGCCTTTACATAGCGCACGTCTTCCTGCTCCCGGCGCTGCTCGCCGCGCTGATCGCGGTGCACCTGGCGATCATCATGATCCAGCGCCACTCGCAGTTCGCGGGCCCCGGCCGTCGCGAGGACAACGTCGTCGGCACGCCCATGTGGCCCGGCTACGCGCTGCGCTCGCTCGGGCTGTTCGCCGCCGTCGCGGCGGTGCTCGTGCTGATGGGCGGGCTGATCCAGGTCAACCCCGTGTGGCTGTGGGGGCCCTACCACCCCTACGTCGGCACCAACGGCGCGCAGCCAGACTGGTATCTCGGCTGGCTGATCGGGGCTCTGCGGCTGATGCCGAACCTGGAGATTCACGTGCTCGGCCACACGATCGTGCCCAACCCGTTCTTCGGCGGCGTGCTGTTCCCGGGCGTCGTCTTTGCCCTGCTCTACGCGCTGCCGTGGCTTGACCGTCGCTTCATCTCCAAGGACTACCGGCGCCACGACCTGCTGCAGCGCCCGCGTGACAACCCTCGCCGTACGGCGCTCGCGGCGTCGGTGTTCGCCGCCGTCGCCGTCGTCTTCGCAGCCGGCTCGGTCGACCGGCTGTTCTTCCAGTTCGGCTTCGGCTACGAAGGTGCGATCTGGTTCTTTCGCGGCGCGTTCTTGCTCGCGCCGGCGCTCGTCTACTGGCTGACGCGCCGTCTCTGCATCGAGCTGGCACGACACGACGCGCACCCGCTGCGACGATGGGACGGCGTCGTCGTCGCTCGCAACGAGCGAGGCGGGTTCGAGGAGCTGGGCGCCTCCCCGCGGTCGTCGGCCTCAACCGTCAGGACATCGGCCGCGGGTTCGTTCTCGGGCCGGGACGGGTAGTAGCTGCGCATGGCGCGCGAGCCAGAGCAGCTCACCGCAAAAGAGGACGAGCGCCCGCTCGCCAGCTACGCCACGTTGATTGGCGCGTTCTCGGCTGCTGTTGCAGGCTTCGCGGGCTGGATGGCGCGCTCGGGCCGCACGTTCCCGGAGCGCTTCGAGGCCCGCGACCTAACGCTGATGACGCTCGCCACGCACAAGGCCTCGCGCTTGCTTGCCAAGGATCGTGTCACCGGGGCATTGCGCGCGCCGTTCACGGCCCCGCAGCAGGACAGCGGCGCGGGTGAGGTCGAGGAGCGCGCACGCGGGACGGGGCTGCGCCGCGCGATCGGCGAGCTGCTGACCTGTCCCTACTGCCTGGGCATGTGGCTCGCCACACTGTTCGCCGCCGGGATGACGATCGCCCCCCGACAGACGCGGTGGGTCGCATCGGTGCTCGCTGTGCACTTCGGCTCAGACGTGCTGCAAGTCGCCTACAAGAAGCTCGAGGACACGCTCTAGCTTGCGCGCGCGGGTGAGTCGTCGCAGGCCGGGTATTAGTCGGGGATACCCGATTCAGAAGGAGCGAGCGATGGCGAAAGATCACGGCCCGAGCGTGAAGAACGACAAGCAGTACGAAGGATTGCGCGAAAAGGGCATGAGCAAGGAACGCGCCGCGAGGATCGCCAACAGCCCCGGCTCATCGAAACGCGGCGGCAAGAGCTCGGGTGGCGGCACCAAACGCCGTGCGACCAGCCAAGGCGGAACCAAAGCGCAGAAGGCCGCCGCCGGGCGCAAGGGCGGCAGAAAGACCGCCGACAAGAGCTGATCTGCGGCGACTGGCCGATGCGCCATTGAGGCATGCCCGCGCGGGGAGATGCGCGGGCATGCTTGCCATCGTCACGCCGAGATCGCCCCGACCGTCTCGCCCACCTGCTCGTGCCCGAGCTCGGTCGCAAGGTCGCCCTGGCTGACGATGCCGACCAGCCGGTGGTCGTCGATCACCGGCAGGCGGCGGACTTTGTGCTCGCTCATCGTCCTCAGCGCCTCGTCGGCGGAGTCGTCGGCGCCGATCGTCACCGGCTTGCCCTCGCCCAGCTCGCCAGCCCGCGTGCCCTGCGGGTCCTTGCCGGCGGCGAGCACCTTCACGACGATGTCGCGGTCGGTGATCATGCCCTTCAGCCGGTCGTCTTCGCCGCAGATGGGCAGCGAGCCGACGTCCAGCTTCGCCATCTTCTGCGCGGCCTCGCTGATCGACTCGTTCTCGCCGACGCACGTCGCGTCTGGGGTCATGATTTCTCGTGCCGTCTTGCTCATCGTGTCATCTCCCTTCGCAAATCGGGTTAACTTGCGTTTACCCAGGAATCGCGCCATGGAACCGGCGAGCTGTCGACCAGCGCTCCTCCGCCAGGACGGGCAAGACGAGCCCGACGTCGGCGAACGGACGACGCAGGCGCTCAGGGCATTCGCCAGCGACCGCGGCTGATGACCCTCGTCGCGTCAAGCTCATGCCGCACCTGGTCGAAGGGCGATTCGAACCTGCATGGCGGGGGCAGGATTCGAACCTGCGAAGGCTGAGCCGCGACGTTTACAGCGTCGTCCCTTTGACCGCTCGGGAACCCCGCCTGGGGCGATCCGAGGATAGCGATCAGGCGCGGCGCGAGAGCGCCCGGCGCCTCCAGGAGCCGGCGCTAAGAAGCCTCGCGCAGCTGCTGCGCTTCGGGCAGCGTCTGCAGCTTCTTGAGCGTGCGGTTCTCGATCTGGCGCACGCGCTCGCGCGTGATGTTGAAGGCGCGGCCGACCTCCTCCAGCGTGCGGGCGCGGCCGCCGACGATGCCGTAGCGCAGCTCGAGCACCTCGCGCTCGCGCCGTGGCAGCGAGGCGAGCACGCGCGTGATGTTCTCGCGGCGCAACGCCTCGGAGGCGATCTCGAAGGGCGACTCCGCGGAGACGTCCTCGACGAAGTCGGCGAGCGCCGAGTCGTCCTCCTCGCCCATCGGCTTCTCCAGCGAGACGGGCTGCTGGGCCAGGCGCAGGACGTCGCGCACCTCGCGCACCTCGCATTCGAGCTCTGAGGCGATCTCCTCGGCGGTCGGTTCGCGCCCGAGCTGCTGGATGAGCATGCGCTCGGCGCTGATCAGTTTGTTCAGCCGCTCGACCATGTGCACGGGTATGCGGATCGTGCGCGCCTTGTCGGCCAGCGCTCGGCTGACGGCCTGGCGGATCCACCAGGTCGCGTAGGTGGAGAACTTGTAGCCGCGGCGATGGTCGAACTTCTCCACCGCGCGGATCAGCCCGAGCGAGCCCTCCTGGATCAGGTCGAGGAACGTCAGGCCGCGCCCGACGTAGCCCTTGGCGATGGAGACGACCAGGCGCAGGTTGGCCTCGACCATGTGCTGCTTGGCCGACATGTCGCCGCGCTCGATGCGCTTGGCCAGCGCGACCTCCTGTTCGGCGTCGAGCAGCGGCACGCGGCCGATCGAGCGCAGATACAGCCGCAGCGAGTCAAGGCTCGGGTCGACCGACAGGTCGGCCTCGGCGCGCTTGAGCTCCTGCAGGCGCACGCGCACGCCGCGCGCTTCCTCGTCGGTCTCCTGCTCGCCGTCCTCGGCGCCCTCGCCCTCCGGGCGCTCGACGTCGGTCGCGGCCTCGGGCGAGGCCTGCTCGCCGGCCTGCAGCTCGGCGCCGGCCTCCTCGGAGTCGACGATCTCGATCGCGTGCTCCTCCAAGTAGCTGAACAGATCCTGCGTCTGCTCGCTCGAGAGCTCGGCCTCATCGACCGCCGCTCGCAGGCTCGCGGCGCCCACGAAACCCCGCTCGCGAGCACCGGCGAGAACTCCCTGCATCTCCTCCATCTCGACCACGGTGTCCGCGATCACGGCGCTCCCTGCACCCTCAACCTTCTCCGTCAACCTGGACCCCCAATGATCCTCTTGGCTTCGCGCCTTTGAGATCGTCCGTTTGGCCGAGTGCGGATTGATACCAGAATCGACGGTCATGCGGGCCGTTTGTCAAGGCGGCCATGAGCGCAGGCGCCGGCGCACGGTCTCGGCCGCCACGTGTGCCGAGGCGGCGCTGCGCGCGCAAAGCCGCGCCCGCGCTACGCTGGCGGGCGTGCAGGCGATCGGCTCAAGCGTCTCGCCGCCCGTCGCAAAGGGCGCCGGCGAGGATGTGCAATCGCGCGCGCCGCGTGTTCCTATTGCACTGTCGCGCGTCGGCGTGACGGGCGTGGAGAAGGTCATTCGCATCCGCGACGAGCTTTTCTTCGCGCGCCTGGAGTGCTTCGTGGACCTCGCCGGCGAGCAGAAGGGCGCCCACATGTCGCGCTTCGAGGAGGTCGTCAACGAGGCGATCGGCCAGGTCGTGCTCAGCGAGTCGCCGTTTCGCGCCGAGACGCTCGCGCAGCACATCGCCGAGCTGGTGCGTGAGCGCCAGCAGGCCGTGCGCGCGGAGGTGACGATCGCGGCGCGCTATCCCGAGCACAAGCCGGCGCCGGTGTCGGGCATACAGACGCAGGAGATCTACACGCTGTACGGGCGCGCGGTCGCCTTCGCGCACGGCACGCGTCGCCTGGTGGGCATCTCGGCGACGGGCATGACCGCCTGCCCGTGCGCGCAGGAGCTCGTCGCCGCGCGCGCGCGCTCGCGCCTGGCCGACGACGGCTTCTCCGAGGCGGAGATCGAGCGGATCGTCGAGCGCGTGCCGATCGCCACGCACAACCAGCGCGGACTGGCGACGCTGCACATCGGCTGCATCGAGGAGTGCGTGGAGGAGATCGACGCGTCGGCGCTGCTGAAGGTCGCCGAGGCGAGCATGTCCTCGGAGATCTACGAGCTGATGAAGCGCTCAGACGAGGTGGAGGTCGTGGAAAAGGCGCACCGGCGCCCGCGCTTCGTGGAGGACTGCGTGCGCGAGATGGTCGCGGGGGTCGTGCGCGAGTTCCCGCAGCTCGACGGCCGCAGCTTCGTCTCCGCGCGCCAGGAGAACCTGGAGACGATCCACCAGCACAACGTCGTCGCCGAGCGCCACGGCACGCTGGCGGAGCTCCGCGCGGAGATCGACTCGGGCGCGTCGGCGGCGCACCAGACGACGCTCGAGCAGTGGCTCGACGCCGGCCAGCCCGGCGCTTAGCCCGTCGCTGCGCCGCCGCCCTCGCCAGCCGCCTGCGCCAGCCGCCGGCGCTGTGCGCCAGCCGCCGTCTGCGCAAGCCGCGGGCGCCGCGCTAGCCGCGCGCCCCGGGCGCCTGCGCCTGGGCGATGCGCCGGCGCAGGCCGAAGAAGTAGTCCAGGCCCGACAGCACGGTCACGGCGACCGTCAGGTAGAGCAGCGCGGACACCCACAGCGGACTTCCGTGCACGGAGATCACGGCGAGGATGGCGGCGATCTGCAGGCAGGTCTTGACCTTGCCGAACATGCTCGCGCCCATCACCACGCCGGCCTGCGTGGCGCCCATGCGCAGCACGGTCACGGCGAGCTCGCGCGTGATGATGACCATGGCCACCCACGCGGCGAGTCGGTGCAGGGAGACGAGCGCGATGAGCGCGGCGACGATCAGCAGCTTGTCGGCCAGCGGGTCCATCAGCTTGCCGAAGTTCGTGATCGATCCTCGCGCGCGCGCTAGGTAGCCGTCGACGAAGTCCGTCAGCGAGGCCAGCGCGAAGACGATCGCCGCGAGCACGTCGCCGCCGGCCGTGTTTCCGAGCAGCGCGACGACGAGCACGGGCACGAGCATGATGCGCAGGACGGTCAGGACATTGGGTAGGTTCAGCGGGAACACTCGCGCCGACAATATCCCGCCAGCGAAAGGAACGTGCAATGCAGACCCGCACTCTTGGACCCGACGGCCCGGAGGTCTCGGAGATCGGTCTCGGCTGCATGGGCATGTCGGCCTTCTACGGCGAGACCGACGAGGCGCAGTCGCGCGCGACGATCGCCCGTGCGCTGGAGCTCGGCTGCAACTTCCTGGACACCTCGGACATGTACGGGCCGCACACCAACGAGCGGCTGGTCGGCAGCGCAATCGCCGAGAGGCGCGACGACGTGTTCCTGGCGACGAAGTTCGGCATCAAGCTGATCAAAGACGACGACCTGATCAACCGCATGGTCGACGGCAGTCCGCAGTACGTGCGCAGCGCCTGCGACGCGTCGCTGCAGCGCCTGGGCACCGACCACATCGACCTCTACTACCAGCACCGCGTCGACCCGAAGACGCCGATCGAGGACACGGTCGGCGCGATGGCCGAGCTGGTGCAGGCGGGCAAGGTCCGCTACATCGGGCTGTCGGAGGCGAGCGCCGAGACGATCCGTCGGGCGCACGCCGTGCATCCGATCACGGCCGTGCAGACGGAGTACTCGCTGTGGACGCGCGACGTCGAGGCGGAGATCCTGCCGACGCTGCAGGAGCTGGGCATCGCGCTCGTCGCCTACTCGCCGCTCGGGCGCGGCTTCTTGTCGGGACGCTTCAGCTCGACGGATGAGCTCGACGACGGCGACTACCGCCGCTACGGCCCGCGCTTCACGGGCGAGAACCTGCAGCCGAACCTGGCGCTGGCAGAGCGCGTGCGCGAGCTCGCCGCAGAGCGCGGCATCACGCCGGGGCAGCTCGCGCTGGCATGGGTGCTGTCGCGCTGGGCGCACGTCGTGCCGATCCCGGGCACCAAGCGCGTCAGCTACCTGCAGGAGAACCTGGCCGCCGCTGACGTGCAGTTGAGCGACGCCGACGCGCAGGCGATCGCGGACGCCGTCCCGCCGGCCGCCGGCGAGCGCTACCCGGAGGCTGTCATGCGCTCCGTCAACCTCTGAGCGGCGACGCCGTATATACGTTGGCTATCGCAACCCGCAAGCGCGATGAGCGCCCAGCGCCCGGCACCCAGCGCCCGGCGCTGCGCCGGGCCTGCTGCGCGGCCCGCGCGTGTCAGTAGCCGACGGAGTAGAAGCTGACGCGCTTGCAGCCGTCGAGCCTGTAGTGCGGTAGCGCGTGGTGGCTTGTGTAGACGATCTGGTGCGGGTTCTGGCAGTGGATCACGCCGGAGTTCTCGTGCGCGTGCACGACGGTGGCGGGGTTGGCGCCGGTCCACACGTAGTTGAAGGTGTCGTTGGCGTAGATGAAGTTCCTGCCGTTGCCGGCGTGGATGACGGCCGTCTGGCGCGACTCGCCCGTGGGGTGGTAGTCGCCCCAGATCACGTCGCCGGAGTCGCTGCCGTAGATGGTGTCGTCGCCGTAGCCGCCGAGCAGGTAGTTGTGGCGGCCGGGCACGCCGACAAGCGTGTTGGCCCTGCCGGCCGGTCCCTTGTCCATGACCAGGTGCTCGTCGGGCGGCCAGCCGGCGTGGCTAGTCATCGCGAGCGCCGGGCCGGCGACGGCGAACGCGAGCAGCGCAGCGAGCAGCGCCGGCGATGCGGCCATGCGGCCGGCTCGCCGGGGTGCGGGGTGCGGGTGGGACATGGGCGTGAGGGTAGGACGGGCGGTCATCTGAAGGCGCTCGCGCATGCGCGGCTTGCGTAGGGCATCGTCTGGCGGGGGTCTGCCCGTCAGCGCCGGCGCGCGAACTCGGACATGCGGCCAGCGGGCTGCCGGCTCGTGCGTCGCCGGGCACGCCCGCTAGGGTGGCGTCCATGCCCCTGATCCCGATGGTCATCGAGCGTACGGCGCGCGGCGAGCGCGAGTTCGACATCTACTCGCGGCTGCTCAACGAGCGCATCATCTTCCTGGGCACGCCGATCGACGACCAAGTGGCAAACCTGGTCGTGGCGCAGCTCTTGCACCTGGAGAGCCAGGACCCCGACAAGGACATCTCGATGTACATCAACTCGCCCGGCGGCAGCATCTACTCGGGCCTGGCGATCTACGACACGATGAACTTCGTCAAGCCGGACATCGCGACGATGTGCGTCGGCGTGGCCATGTCGATGGGCTCGCTGCTGCTGGCGGGAGGAGCGAAGGGCAAGCGCGCGGCGCTGCCCAACTCGCGCATCCTCATCCACCAGCCCTCGGCGGGCTTTCAGGGCCAGTCGACGGACATCGAGATCCACGCGCGCGAGATCCTCAAGGTGCGCGAGCGGATCGACGAGATCTACGCCGAAGCGACGGGCAAACCGCCTGCGCAGGTCCGCGAGGACATGGAGCGCGACCGCTTCTTCTCATCCGAGCAGGCCCAGGAGTACGGCCTGATCGACCGCGTGCTCGAGAGCCACTGAGGCTCCTCTCTCTTTTTGATGAGCGGCCTCACGGCCGCAATGCGAGGTCGCGCGGTGGCGCAGCCAGCGCGCGACGGAGAGGTCCCAAGCGCTGACTATGCTCGCTCGCGACATGTCGGCGCTGACCACACGCGAGCGCTCGGCGCTCGTCGCGATCGCGCTGCTGGCGGCGCTGGCGGGCGTGGCCAACTACGGCGCCTGGGCGGCGGTGCCGCGCTTTGCCATCGCCACGCTGGCGCTGGCCGGGCTGGCGTGGATCGTGTCGTTCGCCACGGAGCAGCTTGGCGAGCGCTTCGGCCCGGCGGTCACGGGCATGCTGCAGTCGACGCTGGGCAACCTGCCGGAGCTGTTCGTCGTGATCTTCGCGTTGCAGAAGGGCGAGCTGGTCGTCGCGCAGACGGCGATCGTCGGCTCGGTGCTGGCCAACGCGCTGCTCGTGCTCGGGCTGGTCATCGTCGTCGGCTCGCGTCGCTCCAAGGACGGCGTCATGCACTTCTCCAAGCGCCTGCCGCGCGACACGGCGACGCTGCTGCAGGTGACCGTGTTCATCATCGTGCTGCTCGGCCTGTCGCTGGGCTCGCACGATCCGGCCAGCCACCACGTCAAGGCGATCTCGATCGTCGGCGCGATCTGCCTGCTGGTCGTCTACCTGTCGTGGGTGGTGCCCTACCTGCGCGCGGACGTCGCGCCGGGCGAGGCGCAAGAAGCGCCAGCCGCGACCGACGGCGACGACTCGCGCGAGCCGGCCGCCCCCGCGCAGGCGTCGGCGAGCGGTGGCGCCGCGCGCCGGGTGCCCGGCCGCGCGGAGGCGTCCGCGGGCGCCGTGCCCGCCGCGCATCCGCGGCTCTCGCTGCCGGTCACGATCGCGCTGCTGCTCGTCGCCGGCGTCGGTTCGGCGTTCGTGTCGGACTGGTTCATCAACGGCCTGAAGCCGGCGATCGTGCAGCTGCACATCTCCCAGGCGTTCGCCGGCCTGGTCATCGTGGCGGTCGCCGGCAACGCCGTGGAGAACGCCACCGGCCTGGTGCTCGCCTACAAGGGCCGCTCCGAGCTGGCGATCTCCGTCGTCAAGAACTCCGTCGCGCAGATCGCCGCGTTTTTGTTTCCGCTGCTCGTGCTCATCTCCTTCGCGCTGAGCACCACGCTTACGTTCTCGCTGGCGCCCGTGTACATCGGCGCGCTGCTGCTCAGCACGCTTGCGATCGCGCAGGTCACCGGAGACGGCGAGGCGGCGGAGTTCGAGGGTTGGGCGCTGGTCGCGCTGTACGTGATCCTCGGAGCGCTCACGTTGTACGAGTAGCGATCCATCCCGGCCCCATATGGGGGCCTAAATAGAGAAACAACGGCCGCCCCACGATCGCTCGGCCGCCGCAGGTGGGCACGGGTCGCGCGCGCATGCCGCGCAAGCGCGCTAAACTGCCCACACCTCGCGTCTGGGCGGGGTTTTTCTTCGTCCAGGCCCGAAATGCAAACCTTTTACGCAGGGATTACACATGGCCCGCGGAGACGTGCGGATCGCTATCACCCTCGCTTGCGAGGAGTGCAAGCACCGCAACTACCAGACGAACAAGAGCAAGCGCAACAACCCCGATCGCATCGGGCTGCGCAAGTACTGCCGCTGGTGTCGCAAGCACACCAGCCATCGGGAGACTCGCTAGCGCGGGAGCGCTGCCGTGGCCCGTGACCGCAAACGCGCAAAGCAGCGCCGCGAGCGTCGTGCTCGCACGCACGTGCCCGCCAGCACGCCGGAGCGCGCCGACGTTCCCGGCGCGCTCGACCACGCCTCGGCCGACGCCGACGAGTTCGACGCCGCGCTCGTCGCCGGCGCAGGCGGCGCCACCGCGACGCCCGCCGACGTCGAGCCCGTCGAGGCAGCCATCGACGCCGAAGAAGACCTCTCGCTCGTCGCGACGTCCGGCGGCGGCGACGGTGGCGACGGCGCCGGCGCCGGCGGCAGGGGCGGCGGCGGTGGTGGCGAGCAGGCGCCCGGCCAGCCGCTGCGCGGCGGCAACCGCGCGCTGGCGTTCCTGCGCGCAAGCTGGGCAGAGCTTCAGCGAGTGCAGTGGCCCGACCGCCGCCAGGTCACGCAGGCGACGGCCGTTGTGCTCGGCTTCGTCGCCATCGCCGGCGCGTATCTCGGCCTGGCCGACTATGTGGCCAAGGAAATCGTCGAATTCATCCTCTGACGCTCGCCGTCATCCCGTAACGCCCCTCAGGAGCTTTTGAATGTTTCGCTGGTACGTCGTCAACACATATTCCGGCCATGAGAACAAGGTCAAGCACAACCTCGAGCACCGCGTGGTCTCGCTGGGTCAGCAGCGCGCCGTGCGCAACGTCGTCGTGCCGACCGAGTCGGTGTCGGAGATGAAGGACAACCAGAAGGTC
>Ga0134128_10001917_pt1 | contig 26213 bp, 17 predicted proteins | sample KB31754_FD_96462 | JGI IMG/M metagenome (GOLD analysis project Ga0134128, IMG submission 96462) | Terrestrial soil microbial communities with excess Nitrogen fertilizer from Kellogg Biological Station, Michigan, USA - KB3-175-4 | ecosystem: Environmental > Terrestrial > Soil > Unclassified ...
CAGCTTCAGCCCAAGCTGCTCCGCGCGCTCGAGGAGCGCTCCATCCGGCGCATCGGCGGCCTGGAGGAAATCAGAGTCCAGTGCCGCGTCATTGCCGCCACCAACCGCGATCTCGACGAGGCCATCGCGCGCAACGAGTTTCGCGCCGATCTGTACTACCGGCTCACGACGGTCCGCCTGACCATTCCTCCCCTGCGCGACCGGCTGGACGACATCATCCCGATTGCGCGGCACCTGCTGGATGCGATCGCCCGCGGGCGCGAGGACTCCGCGACATCGCTTTCCGCGGAGGCGGAAGCGGCGCTCCGGTCGCATCGCTGGCCCGGCAACGTGCGTGAGCTCAAGAACGTCATTGAACACGCAGCCATTCTGGCCGAGGGCAGCGTCATCCGGCCCGAGCACCTGTTGCTGCAGCGACGCACGCGGCTGCCGGCGTCCGGTGATGGGGTGCTCGCCAGCGCGGGCGAGATCCGCATCCCGACAATTGGTAAGCGGCTCGAGGAAATCGAGCGGGAGGCCGCTCGCCTCACGCTGCGCATCACGGGCGGCAATCGCACGGCCGCGGCCCGCATGCTCGGCATTTCCCGTCCGACACTGAACCGAATTCTCCGCGACGCGGGAATCCCTTCTCGGGTCGCATCGGACGCTGCATGACGACTGTGGCGTCTGGTGCCGTCGCCCGTGCGCATCCACGCGGGCGCACGCGCGCGGCGCTGGTGCGCGCGGCCGAGTCGGCGGAGCGTCGTGGCGAGCTTCCCCGTGCGCGCGAGGAGTACGAGCGCGCGCTTCGCCTGCCTGATCGCTCCGGAGAGGGCGCGTCCGCCTCGTCGCTGCTGCGCTGGATCGGCCGGACGCACCTGGGCGAAGGAAATCTGGATGCCGCGCTGGACTGTCTCGTCGCCGCCCATGCCGTGGGGGACGCACACGGTGATGCCGCGGCCTGCGCGCACGCGCTCAATCTGACGGCCATCACGCGGCAGCGGCGCGGAGAGCTCGAGGAAGCCGAGTTGCTCTACGCGCGAGCACTGGCCGGCGCGCGCGCCGCTGGCGAGGGGCAGCTCGCCGCCATGATCGAGCAGAACCGCGGCACCATTGCGAACATTCGCGGCGACCTGCACGCGGCGCTGCGCCGCTATCGCGCGAGTCTCAAGCGCTATCAAGCGCTGGGACTCACCCAGTACGTCGGGCCGCTGCTCAACAATCTGGGCATGGTGTACACCGATCTGCGGCGCTGGGCGCAGGCGGAGCGCGCCTTCGTGGATGCGCTGGAGCATTGTGTCGCCAGCGATGACCGCCAGGCGCAGATCATGGTGCAGGTGAATCGCGTGGAACTCTGGATTGCGCGACGACAGTTCGACCGTGCGCGCGTGGCGTGCGATGCGGCGCGTGCGCTCGCCGTTCGCCTGCGCGGCCATCACGCCCTCGGCGAGATCGAGAAGCATTATGGCGTGATCGCGCGGGAGACGGGCGATTTTTCGCTGGCAGAGTCGCGGCTGACGGGCGCCGCACGCATCGCCGCCGAGCGGCAGGACCCGCTGCTCGCAGCCGAAGTGGCGCGCGAACTCGCGGACCTGTACTGGCGCCAGGAGCGGCATCGCGAGACGCTGCAGGCGTTGAACGAGGCGCACGCCATCTTCACCAGACTGCGCGCGTCACTGGAACTGGCCGACGTCGCCCGGCGCATGTCGCGCCTCGAAGACATGTTTCTCGTGATCGTGCGGCGCTGGGGCGAGTCCATCGAAACGAAGGACCACTACACCCAGGGCCACTGCCGCCGCGTGGCGGACTACGCCTGCGCACTCGCCGCGGACGTGGGCCTCGATGAACACACGCTGTTCTGGTTCCGTATGGGTGCGCTGTTGCACGACGTCGGCAAGATCGCGGTTCCCGACGAGATCCTGAACAAACCCGGGCGGCTCACCGACGAGGAGCGCAGGATCATCGAGCGGCATCCGGCCACCGGTGAGTCCATGCTGGCCGGCATCGAATTCCCCTGGAACATTCGGCCCATGGTGCGCCATCACCACGAGCGCTTTGGTGGCGGCGGATACCCGGACGGTCTCGCCGGAGACGCGATTCCCCTGGCGGCGCGCATTCTCACGGTAGCCGATATCTACGATGCGCTCACGTCGGCCCGGAGCTATCGCAGCGCGCATCCGCACGAGCGCGCCATGCAGATTCTGCGCGAGGAAGTCGGTGACACGCTCGACCCCGAGCTCTTCGCCCGGTTCGAGCGACTGGGGATTCGCTGCGACCGGGGCGGCCCCACCTGGCCGGCTCCCGAGGCGCAGGAGCCGCGGCGCGCCGCGAGCTGACGCTACGGCCGGGCCGCGACCATCGACGGCGACGCACCGGGTCCGATCCGGTCCCGCGCAATGCGCTCGGCTCGAGGAATGTACCAGCGATCCAGATTCGCCCACCAGGCGTCGGCGCGCAGGCCAACCGGATGGATGCGGCGCTGCACTGCGGCGAAGTTCACCGGTTCGTACAGCCAGATCGCGGGCGCATCACCAATGAGCATCGCGTACGCCTCGCGGTAGAACCGGTTGGCGCTGGCCGTGTCGGTGCGCGAGGCGGCGCTGTCCAGCAGGGCGTCGAACGCCGCACTGCTGTACGAACCAAAGTTGTTGCCATCCTTCACGTGCGCCGCCGCGGAACTCCAGTTCTGGGTGATGCCACTCGGTGACGGGTCGAGCTGCATGCCGGCCATGGAGGCGTCGAAGTGGCGCGTGGTCATGCGCTGCACCCAGGTCGGGAAATCCAGCGGCTCCAGCGTCACCTCGGCCCCCGCCTCCCGCATCATGGACTGGAGCAGCACCGCCATGCGCATGCGTGGAGTGCTGGAGCTCGGCACGATGATCGTGAAGCGCAGCGGCACGCCATTCCTGCTGCGGACGGCGCCCGGACTGGCGGCGCGCCAGCCGGCGGCGTCGAGCAGCACGCGCGCACTGTCCGGGCTGAACGGCAACTGCGCCAGCGTGGAGTCCCACGTGGACATGGCGCGCGTGACCGGCCCGAGCGAGACGCTGGCCAGTGTGTCGAACACGCTCCGGACAAGCTTGCCACGGTCCACCGCCATGGCGAGCGCGCGGCGCACCGAGCGATCACTCAGGATGGGATGCTGGCGGGCGCGGTCATTCGGATCGCGCTCGTTGAAGAGCAGGAAGTAGCTCCCGAGAGACGGATAGCGCACGGCTCTGAGATCGGCATGGGCGGCGACTTGCGCGAGGTTAGGCGCGCGCAGGAATTCCACGACGTCGGCTTCTCCCGCGAGCACGCGCATCACCGTGGCGTTCGGGTCCGGCGCAATGCTCCAGATGAGACGATCGAGGCTCGGCCGGCCGAGATGGTACGTCGTGTCGGCCGCGAGCTCCACGACCTGACGCGGCGTCCAGCGGACGAAGCGGAACGGGCCGCTGCCAATCGGATGCCGCGCGAAGGCGCTCGTCGCAAGATCAGCCGGCGCAACCGACGCCAGCAGATGCTCGGGCAACACGGAGAGCTGATACGCCGCGTCGTAGAATTCCTCCGGCGAGCGGTGCCGGAACCAGAAGACCGCCGTGAGGGAATCCGGCGTACTCACGGAGTCAATGAGGGCAATGAGCGGTCCGGCCGCCGATCCGGTTCGCGGATCCGCATAGAGCTGATACGTGAAGCGCACGTCACGGGCGCGCACCGGCTGGCCATCGTGCCAGTGCGCGCGCGGGTCCAGGTGAAACGCGATGGAGAGAGAATCGCGCGCCCAGCTCCAGTGCTGCGCCAGTTCACCAGTCCAGCCAGCGTCACCAATCGTGTTCAGCGCTCCATTGGGCTGGGCCAGATGTTCGAAGATCTGTCCGTCCACCTGAACGCTGGTGACGTTCACGGTGAGTGGCGGGAGGAACTCGTCGGCGTCGGCCGCGACGGAGATGACGACCGTTCCGCCCACGGCACTTCCGCGCGAGACGGCCGTGCCGCGCGGACTGCACGCAGCGAGCAGTGCGGTGAACAGAAGGGTGGCTGATCGAAGCGCGTGCCCGGTCGTCATGCAGCATCCCCGCGATTGGCGAGTTCGGCCCGAGAGACGGCGGCGAGAGTCGCCGTCGTCGTTCTGGCAACCGGCTACAGACGACTATCCGGGCATGCGCGTGACAGTAGGCGGGCAGGCCTCCACCCGCTCCGCGTGACACGGTCGGTCATTTAAACGCACCGAGGGGAATGGATGCGAGCCATTCCCCTCGTACCGTCTGCTGAACGGCTCTCCGGTGGCCTATGGAATGTGGAAGATGTGTCTCGCCTTCTTCGCCATTGACGAGTCTGCCTTTTGCCTGGCCGCATCGGCGGCGATCTTTGCGGCATCCTGGCCCAATGTCTTGCCGGCGCCCTGAATCGCGCCATTGGACGTCGAGTTCACCGTCCCGCCGCTACCCTGATTCGGTGCCAGCATCGTGGCCATGTCCATTTTGGCATATCCGCTCGGCACCTGAAACAGGGAATCCGGCTGGGATCCTTCCGCGATGTTGCGGAATTCCATGGCGCCGCTCTCGTCCTGCGTCTTCGTGACGACACCGAGGCTCTGATCGATCCAGACGTACGTCGTCCCCGGATCACGGCTGCTGGTGACCGCCCACTTCTGTGCCGCACGACCGTTCAGTTGTTCCGCGCTGGAATTCGAGCAGGTGAGCTTTGGCGGTCCGGAGGAATCGGCCGTTGAGGAAATGGCCTGGAGCACACCGTTCCAGTAGTCGCATGGATTCCCGCTGCTCGTGGGATGGAACATCGCCTGTATCGGCGACAGCTTGTACGAACCTGTCGGGTACAGAAAGGGCATGACCATGTACTGGTGAGTCGCCCGATTGATCATCGTCAGGCTCTGCTGCTCATTATCGAGGATGGCGCTGTACGGCTGGGCTCCTCCGTTGGCCAGCTCCATGCGCAACTTGCCGCCCTTCACATAGACGCGACTCGAGTCCGGCCTGGACTGGTGGGCAGCGCGAATGATGTCGGCGGAAAACTCCTGCGCGCCGACTGATCGCGCCATCAGAGGTCCGATGGCAAGAATGGAGCAGGCCAGAACGTGCGCAGGCAGTAAACTGATAGACACGGCTTCCTCCTGTCGGAATGCCACTGGCGGGCCGACGGCGTGGAAGGCGAGGTCGGCGCGCAGCGTGAACAATTGGCGTAGAGTACGAGGCGAAGTAACCGGAGCGTCACGGCGGCCGTCACTTGCCTGGTGACGGCCGCCGTCGCATAGTTTGTCCCCACACGGGACCGGTCATGATTCGCCTCGACATGCTGGGCGCGCTCTCGCTGCGTGGCGCAGATGGACATGAGCTGCGCACGGTACTGGCGCAGCCGAAACGGCTGGCGTTGCTCGCCTACCTCGCCGTAGAGTCGGCGCGCGGTTTTCAGCGACGCGACCGGCTGTTTGCCCTCTTCTGGCCGGACCTCGATCAGTCACAGGCACGCCAGGCGCTGCGCCAGTCGCTCTACTTTCTGCGCCAGTCCCTCGGAGCGAACATTCTCGTCAACCGTGGCGCGGAAGAAATCGGGATCGCGGTCGATGCGTTCTCCTGCGACGCGCGCGCCTTCGCCGATCTGCTGCACGAGGGGCATCTCGCGGACGCGCTGGCGCTCTACCGCGGCGATCTCCTGGCTGGGGTGTACATCGCGGATGCGTCGTCTGCATTCGACGAATGGCTCGAGAGCACCCGGGGACAGATCCGGGAGCAGGCTGTCGCTGCTGCGTGGAAGCTGGCCGACGCGCACGAGCGCGAGCACCGCGTGACGGAATCGGCCCATTGGGCGCGGTTCGCCGTTCGGCTGGCGCCGGACGATGAACGGGCGCTGCGCCGGCTGCTCACGCTGCTCGATCGTACGGGGGACCGCGCCGGGGCAGCGCGCGCGTACGCCGAATTCGCCGGCCGGCTGAAGACGGAGTTCGACGTCGAACCGTCGGCGGAGACGCGGGCCATCATGCGGGGCCTGCAGCTCCGCGCCGACCAGCCGACGGAGGCGAGTCCCCCGCCTGATCCCTTCCGTTCGCCGTCCCGGTCAGTCCCTCCTCCTCCCCTTCCCCCTGTCGCTCGCGCGCCGATAAGGGCGGAGTACGCGCCGGTGAACGCGGAGCACGCTCCGGTGGATGCCGTGGCATTGCCGGATTCGCGGCCGAACCAGTCGCCGGCTGTCGGCGGAGGCGCACGCGACGTGCCCTGGCCCGTGCGTCGCATCGTGCTGGGCGTCGCGATGGTTGCGGCCACGGCCATCACTGCCGTCGCCCTCGCGGTACGACAGGGACACGCCCATCGCGTGGCGCCGACGGTGCCTGTCATCGCGGTGGGCTGGATCCAGGACCCGAGCGGAGCCGATACCGGCTCGAGTGTGCGCACGCTCGCCGAGTTGCTCGCGACGGATCTCGGGCGCATTCCCGGGCTTCGCGTCGTGAGTCACGCGCGGCTCTACGACATACTCGGCCAGCTCAATACGCATGACGCAACGCCATCCGCGATTTCCGCTGCGGCCCGGCGGGCCGGAGCCACCGAGCTGCTCGAAGCCGTGCTGTCGCACGCGCCGGACCGCGCATTGCATCTCGACCTGCGTCGCGTGGATCTCGTGACCGGCGATGTGCACGATGCGCAGTCGTTCACCGGAGCCACGGTGTTCGAGCTGGCGGATCGTGCGACTGCGCAAACGGCGACGCAGGTCGGGCTGCGCGCGCCCCTGCAGCCTCTCACCGCCGTCACCACGACATCACGCACCGCGGAGCGGTTGTACGAGGAGGGCCTGCGAACCTACTATCAAACCGACATCATCGCTGCCGTTCGGTTGTTCCACGCCGCACTGGACGAGGATCCCACCTTCGCCATGGCGGCCTACTATGCCGGACTGGGCGAGGAAGGAACGGACGGATTGGCGTCGCGGCGCGACCTTGCCCTCGCGCTGCGCCTGGCCGACCACGCATCGGATCGCGAGCGGCTGATGATTCGTGAAGCGTGGGCCGATGCGACCAACGATCCCACGGAGCTCGCCAGTGCCGAATTGCTCGCCGCACGCTACCCGGATGAACCCGGCGCCGAGCTGGCGCTCGGCAGGGCGCTCTCGTGGGAGGGGCAATATCTCGCGGCGGTTCCCCACCTGAAGCGCGCCATCCACCTCGACTCCTTGAGCCTCACCGGCCGGAGCCCGCGCTGCCAGGCGTGCGACGCGTACCAGCTTCTATGGGGGACGTACGCCAGCGCGGATTCGCTGGCGGCCGCGGAGCGTATCGCGCACGAATGGACGCGGCTCCAGCCCCAGGCGTATCGTGCCTGGTGGGCGCTGGTGGAAGTGTTGGACCGGGTTGGGCGCGACGACAGCGCGCTCGCCGTGCTACAGACCGTCGAGCGGCTCGCGCCAATGGCATCCAGCGACATCGTCCCTCGCGTGCACATTGCGCTCAGGTCGGGGCGGTTCGACGTGGCGGATCACTTGCTGTCAGAAGAGGCGCGGACCGGCAATCAGGTGCGGCGCAGCGAGGCGCTCTGGTGGCTGGTGATCAGCCTGCGCAATCAGGGCCGCTTGCGCGATGCACTCGCCAACGCGCGAGAGCTGGTGCAGCTCGATGCGACCGCGCAGCCGGGCTTCACGACGCCCCGATCGCTGGATGCGGTATCGGTTGCGCAGGTCCTGTTCGAGATGGGTCGGTATCACGAGTCCGCGGCCCTGTTCGACTCGATTGGCCACTATGTGTGGCGTGACTCGCCGGACTTCCCCAGCGAGGCGCCCGGACTGGTCGCGCGCCACCGCATCTGGATGCTGACGCATGTGGCGACGGCGCTCGCGGCGGCAGGTGACACGGCGAGGCTCCCGCGTATCATCGACTCGCTCACTGCCTGGAAAGCGCGGAGCGGTTTTTCGCGAGACCACGTGCTGGATCACTACGCGCGCGGACTCCTGCTTTCCGCGCGCGGCGAGCCGGACGATGCCGCCAGCGAGTTCCGCCATGCGCTCGTTGATCCGGTGAATGGATACAGTCGCGTGAATCTGGAGCTGGCAAAAATTCTGCTCGCGCGAAACCAGGCGCGTGACGCCATCCCGCTGCTGCGCGCGCCGCTCGCCGGACCAATCGAGTCGGAATCGTATTACAGCACGCTGACCGAGCTTCACGTCCTGCTCGGCAACGCGTTCGAGCGCGCGGGAGCGGCGGACAGCGCGCTCGTGCACTACCGCTACGTACTGGCGGCGTGGCGTCATGCCGACCCGCAGTTCCGCCCACGCCTCCTCGCCATCCAGCGACGCGTGTCCGCGCTGCATGCACGCGCACCAGTCGCGACGACAGCCAACTGACGGCGGGACAGGATGGACACGATTCTCACGGTGCCGCTCCCGGGGGAGTTGCCGTCATTCAGCCGGGGGACCCCGCATCTCCCAGGTCTGCGGATCTCCGAGTCTACTTCGGCCCGGATCCGGCTTGCGCTGCGGGTGCCTGCTCGTTCGCCGTGGGGAACGCTGGGACCGGATACGCACCAATCTTGTCCGCCGTGTACGCGCTGGCCCAGAAATCCGGCGGCCCTTCGCTGTCCGGAACCTTGTTTCGCACCGGCTTGAGTGCGCGCTTGAGGTACGCCGCGATGGCCCACAGATCCTGGTCCGGCTTGTGCCGCCATGCAGGCCACGGCATGGGCGGCGCCAGGTAGTGCGGATGCGCAGGGAAGTTGCCGACACCGGGCGTGGTCGACGTGATCTCGACGTCCGGCGTGTCCTCGGGCCGCAGCCCGTAGCGAAGCGCGTTGAAAATCTGCCGCTCGCTGAATCGCCCCAGCCCCGTCAGGTTATCTGGTGTCAGATTGCGAGGCCGGGTGTGAAAGCACGGCATCGCGCCGGGCGTGATGGCGCAGGGACCAATCGGGAATTCATTCTCGCGCGTCTTCATCCCTTGCAGCCAGTCAGGTGATGCAGGGTCGGCGTTGCCACCGTGACAGTATCCGCACGCGCTCGTGATGACGATGGCCCGGCCGCGCGCCACCTGATCATCGGCTGACGATACGCGAGGCGTCGCGGCTGATGCTGCACGGGGCGCGGCCATGACACGGGGCATCACGAAGGCCACAAGGAGTACCGCCGCCATCAGGACCAGCGACCAGCGACCAGCGACTGTCTGTCTCATGATCTCCCCCGCTCAGTGGAGTTGAAGTATGCCCATCATCCCCATGTCCTCGTGATCCAGGATGTGACAGTGGTACATCCACTTGCCCGCGAAATCCTCGAAGCGCACGACGATGCGCACGGACGAATGCGGCGGCACGTTCACCGTATCCAGCCAGTAGGGGAACGGCTCGGGGACGCCATCGCGGTCGAGCACCTGAAAGCGGAAGCCGTGCAGATGGAACGGGTGATCCATGCCCACCAGATTCTCGATCTCCCAGATCTCCGTCGTGTGGAGACGGCCCGTGAAATCCACCCGCGTGAGGTCCATCATCTTCCCATTGATCATCCCCTGCGTGAGCACCAGCACGCGGTGCTCGGCCACGTGCGTCGTATCGATCGCGGGAACGGGACGCAGTGAATCGGGAACGCGCACGGAGGAATCGCGTGCGACGCCGGTGACGCGCAGCGAGAGCAGGTCGTGCGTTTGATTCCAGTCAGCCGGCCGGGTGTGCGGATCGTACCGGTCATACGGCAGCGTCTGCAGCGCCACAGCGCTGCCTGGTGCGCCCGCGCCGCGAACCAGCAGCTCCACGCGCTGCGAATTGGCCAGCAGGATGTCCTGCATGCGCAGGGGCTTCCCAAGGAGTCCGGCGCCGTGGCCCAACTCGAGCAACTGCTGCCCGGGAATGGCGAGGCGATAGATCCGGGCCGCCGAGGCGTTGATGATGCGCCAGCGTTGCATCTCCCCGGCCTGGATGTCCACGGTGGGCGCGAGTTGTCCGTTGACGAAGAGCACGTTCCCCTCGCGCCCATTCTCGGCGTCCATTTCCGCCTGTGCGGATTGCGAGTCGGGAAAGTCGATGGAGCCGTCGGCGCGAAAGCGATTGTCCGAGAGAACGAGCAACTTTTCAGGAATCGACGCCGGCAATGGATCGTCCGGCGAACGGACGACGATCGCACCGAAGAGCCCCATCGCCACCTGGTAGCCCGCGCGGCGGTCGGGGTGCGGGTGATACCAGTACGTGCCCGCCGTTCCCGGCGCGACGTCGAATACGTAGTCATGCCGTTGCCCGGGCATCACCGGATCCAGCGGACTGCCATCGGCGCCCGCGGGAATGTGCAGGCCGTGCCAGTGCACGGTGGTCGGCTCGGGGAGCGCATTGCGGAAGTGCACGATGACATGGTCGCCCTCGTGCACATCCAGCGTCGGCCCCGGCACATGACCGTTGTACGCAAACACCTCGCTCGTGGTGCCCGGAACGAGCGAGAGGCGCGCCGGCGCCGCGGTGATCGACACCTCGACGGTATGGGCCAGCCCGGACAGGTTCGCGAGCACGGGCGGCTGCGCGAGTGCGGCATGGGGACGCGCCGCACGCTCGCGAACGGGAGGTACGCGAAGGGGAACGGCGCTTGCGGAGGCCAGACAGACGACTGCGGCCAGCAGCGGCAGCACACGTCTCATGTCGCTCATCGCGCACGACCAGAGAAAAGGCAGGCCGTACAGTTGCGCCCGCTGTGTGTTTCCGCAAGAGGGCGGAGCGCGGCGATCCGCTCGCTACTGATACATGATGAACACGGGCCGTGGCGTGAGGCCCAGTACCTGCTCCGGCGTCAGGATGGGCTTGTCATTCTTGTAGAACAGCTTGAAACCGGTGAACTGCACCGCTTCGTCTTCCACATAGCGCTGGTACGAGCTCCGCTTGAGGTGCGGAGCGCCGAAGCCATCCATGTCGATCACCAGTTGCACGCGCGGATCCAGCGTGATCTGCGCGCGGTTGGTGAGCATGGGGCGCGTGAAGCGGTGCACGATGAGCATCTTCGGCGGGAGCTGATACTCGGTGACGAGCCGTGCGAGTGCGTCCACGGCCACATTCACCTGCGCCGCATCCAGTGTGCCGATCACCGTACCCGGTTTCCTGCCGTTCTTCATGGCGAACTCCGGGTCGAGCGCCAGGTGCACGTTCGGTTTCCGGAGCCACGGAATGAGCGGCTTGAGCTCGGACGTCACGTCGCTGTGCCCCACCTGGATGTCGAGAATCAGGAGATAGCCCTCGCGCTCCGCCCAGCCGGCCACCCTGGCGACGAGTTCATCGGGCATGCGCAGGCGATACTTGCCGTCGCGCCCGGGGCTTCCCTGCGCAACGGTGGCGATGAGCTCGAGCGCCGGCAGCACGTGCACGGTCGAGTCGGCGCGCTGGTAGGCCGCCGCCTGACGCTTGAGTCGCGCCAGCATGCTGTCCGGATTCACCTCGCCCAGAATGCCCATGCGCTTCGAGAGCGGGTTCCCGTAGTAGGACACCACGAGGCATCCGGGAAAGAGCGACCCGGGGAGCGGCGTCTGCGCGAGCGCCCGGCGGGCGACGATGCGGACCCAGGTGGACGTATCCGCGTGCGGCACCGGTCGGGGAGCGCTCGCGAGTTTGGCGCGCCGCGCCGCTGAGAGATGAAGCGTGGTATCGTGCTCCAGCGAATCGCGGCGCACGGAGTCGCGCACGGCGGAGTCGCGCGCGGCCACGAGCCGCGCGCTGTCCGCCACTGCAGCGGCTCGCACGACCCGCGCGAGCGCGGAGTCGGACTGGCACTCCGCCTGGAGGCGCTCCGTGGCCGCGTGGGCGGCCATGAGCGCCGAGTCCACGACGGTATCACGCGCCGCCCGGCGCGACGGAGGCGGATCACCGGCGGCACGGGACTCACCGCATGCCAGCAGGGCTGCAACCGCCAGTGCCATTGGCGCGAGCCGCGCGAGCGTGGCGCGCGCCCTGGTCGCTGTCGGCATCACGCGTCGCGCATCGCGCTGGCGTCCAGCCCCACCGAGCGGCACCACGCGGCGTAGGCAATCGGCGAGATTTCCGACGGCTTGATCTCGCTGCGGCCGCCCCAGAACACATTGGTATAGCCCACGGGAATGCCGGCCTCCTCGAGGTGGCGGTCGATCGCCGCCTTGTGGGCAAGCACGACCTGCTTGTCCGTGCCGTGCGCCACGGCCATGAGATTCACATTCGCGAATTCCGGTCCGCCCTCGCGCCAGTAGGCATGCGTGAGGATGTCGTGCCGGCCGATTTCCCTGCCGGCCTCCAGTTCGCGCCCTGGCGGCACCTGCCAGTGAAAGAGCGCATTGTACCGCGTGACGTGCGTACCGGCGGCGGAGGGCTTCACGTGTTCGAGAAACGTGGAGAAGCGGCCGATCACGCCGCGCCCCTCGAGCGAGCGCGCGGTGGAGAGAAATTCATCGTGCGACACGCCTGCTTCATCCGCGCGCGAACGCCACGGCAGCTCGCGAATCTCATCGGGCCTGAACTCGCGCTTGAGCGGTTCGAGTACGCACCATTCATCGCTCGAGAGTTCAACGATGTGTGTGTCGAGCACGCGTCCCGGAGCCTCGGCGCGACTTCCCGGCTCCATGCCGCGACGCCGCACGTGGCCAACGCCAAGCGTAAAGAGCGCATTGGCCGGCATCACGCGGAACGCCGTGGCGCCGATGCGCGCCGCGAGATATTCGCAATGGCGCTGCATGGAGAAGCCGCGTGGAACCTTGAGGGTGGTCCAGAGCTTGTAGCGCGATCCGCTGATCTCGGCGTCGGTCGAGCGGACGACCACGTGTCCGGAAAAAGGGTCATCCTTGCTCAGATAGTCGAATGCGGCGTCCAGGCGCTCCGGTGGAACGCTCCACGCGATGAGCGCGCCGGGTGCCAGGTTCGTGGCGAGCAGCGTCTGACGCACGCGCCGAATCGTGCCGGCAGCGAGCATGGCCCGAATGCGTTCGAGCACGGTGTCGAGCGGCACGCCGCTGCGCCGGGCGATCTCGGCGAACGGGTCGGCGTGAAATCCGACAATGCGGTCCTCGGAGACGGCGAGAACACGGGCGTTGACCGGATCGGTGATTTCTGTGGGAACGGCAGCGGATATCATGGGACCTGTAAAGTAACGACGACGAATCGGGAAAAGGGTCAGCCGGCGCGAGGACATGGGACTCCGTCGCGCTTCGCTGACGCATATTTAAACTTACGATATCGCGCCCCATGAACCACGCCACCCGCATCGGAGCACGCGGATGTCCGAGCGATATACCGTCACCCATCAGGGTGTGCCAGTCGGTACGGTTGATCTCGCGATCGGTAAGCACCAGGGAGTCGGCACGCTCGATACGCTACCGGGATACCAGGCGGTCGCGCCGACACTGGGCGCCGCGGCTCGACTCGGTCGTGTCGCCCGCAGTGCGTTGCTGGTGATGCCGGCGGATGGTTCCACGCCGTTTCCCGAATTAGCCGAAGTTCAGCGCGCCGCTGCGCTCACGTTCGAGCTTTGGGACGAGCGAGGCACGTACGTACCAGCTACGATGATTCGGATGGTCCGGCTGCGTACGCGGCCGGGTATTACGGTCTTCGTGGACTTTGGCGAGGCGGGCGCCGAGGTATACGCCCGCACCCCGAAACGCCCCGGCCAAGACGGTGACGAGGCGCCGGTGGCCGATCCGTGATATGTAGCGGCAATGGTGTGAGAGCAATCGAGGGCCAACCGAAGAGAGAACGGCCGCCGAAACCGTTGTGCCCGCGTGCTAAAGACTGGACGGGATTTACAGGATTCCCAGGATTTTCAGGGTGCCGTTCTCAAAGCAGTTGCGGCGATTCAGCGAACGGATCAAAACCTGGGGATTTTGCTCCCCACAATGCTGTTCATCCTGTGAATCCCGTAAATCCTCTCTCCCACCGTACGCGAGGACAGCCGTCGCGCTGATTCCGCGAACATCCCTACAGGAACTTCGCCAGGATGTAGATCAGCAGTCCCGCCAGGCCGCCCACGAGCGTCCCGTTGATCCGAATGAACTGCAGGTCGCGCCCAACCGCCAGCTCGATGCGGCGCGAGGTGACCTCGGCGTCCCATGCACTCACCGTGTTGGCGATCAGTTCGCCCATTTCGTGCCGGTGCTGCTCGATCACCCCCGTGACGGCAGTCGTGATGAACTCGTTCACCTCGGCCATCAACGCCGGATTGCCGAGCAGCGCATCGGCAAACGACACCAGCCCGCGCTCGAGCGCGCCGGGCGCGCCGGTTTCCTCAGTGGCGGCATACTTCACCAGCCCCGTGCGGGCGCCGCGCCAGATTGACGTGGAGAGCTCTTCCATCAGCGGTGCATCGAGCAATTCGTCCTTGAGCAATTCCGCCTTGGCGATCATTTCGGGTGAGTGCTGCAGCCGGTCGATGAACCGGACGAGCGCGTCGTCGAATCTCGCTCGCAGTTGATGATGCGGATCGGCGTGCACCTCATGCAGCAGATTCTCGATCGCGGCGATGATCTTGTGGTAGATGCGATCGTCCAGAACGCCAGGCACCCACCAGGGACTCTCCTCCGACACTTTCGTACGAATGAGCTCGCGATTGTCGTCCACGGCCTGCTCGATGAGCCGCAACGCATCGTCCAGCAGATCCTGGTGACGGCTGTCCGCCGTCATCAGCGACAGCACGTTGCCAAGGATGGGCGCCACGCGCGTGGCGCGCAGCCGCGTGGTGAGACTCTCGCCGATCAGCCGCGCAGCGGCGTCATCGGGCACGGCCTCGGCCGTGCGCGCGAGGCCCGTGGCTACCTGTCGCGCGATCTTGTGCGCGTTCTCCCGGCTGGCCAGCCAGCGCGCACCGCGTTCCGCCACCCGCATGTCGGCGAGCTTGCGCGACACGACTTCGCGCGAGAGAAAATTATTCTGCACGAAGTTCCCCAGCGTGCGCCCGATCCGATCCTTGCGACTGGCGACGATGGCGGTATGCGGAATGGGCAGCCCCAGCGGATGCTTGAACAGCGCGGTGACGGCGAACCAGTCGGCCAGTCCGCCCACCATCGCCGCTTCCGCCGTCGCGCGGATGTAGGCTACCCACGGAAAGTTGTGCTCGAAGATTCGCGCAACGACAAAGACCACGGTCGCCACCACGAGCAAACCGGTGGCCCGGCGCTTCATCCGATCGAGTTTGAGCTGCCGCTCGGCGTCGTCCGGACGCGCGAGCGGCATGAGCGTGACGGTCGTGTTCATCCAGCGAACGGAGAATGAGCTGGAAGCGCAGCGTCCGGTCCCGTGTTGCCGGCCGGCACTCGCGGATGGACCGCCAGTGGCGAGATTCAGTCGCGGGACTGCCCTTCCCTGTCAGCGCAGCTTGTACCCTGCGCCAAAGCGGAAGGTAGTCACGTCGGCAGGCACCGAATAGATCTGGACGGAGAGATCCACGGCGCGCGTCACGTGCGCGGTGACGCCACCGAACGCCGCGCCGCGCGTGAGGTTCACCTCTACCTTCGTGGTATCGAGGCCGCCAAACCCGTCGGTGAAGTGCACCTGGAAGCGCGGCGTGAGCCGCGTGATGCCGCCACCGGCGTAGAACGACCAGTGCCCGCCGCGCGATGCCAGCGCCAGAGCGCCCTCGCCGCCCACCATGTACGGATGGAAGGTGTCGTTCGACGGCATCGTGCCGTAACAGGGCTGGTCCGGCTCCGTCGTCAACGATTTCGTCGGGCAGGTGATCGGACCCTTCACCCGTCCGATCGTGCCATGCACGCGCAGCATCAGGCTGAATGCGCCGAGGGACGACGCGAAGGGAAGATGCTGGACGTTGGAGACCGCGAAGCTCGCGAGATTCGGGTCCGCATCCCACACCTTGATCGGCGGCACGTAGCTGGCCTCGACGGCGAATCCCGCCGGCAGGCCCACGGTGACGCGCGGGCGAGCGAGGAGCGGCGCCAGTCTCGTGTTTTCCTGCTTGCTGAGGTAGCACAGACTGGTGTGGGAGATGTCCGCGCCAGGCTCGGGGATCGGCACGACCTCGGCATCCACGCGTACACTCCACGGTGCTACCGGCGCGGGCGCGGCAGCCGGTGAGAACGCGACAGGCGCTTCGTAGAACGCCAGCAGCCGTGCCTCGTTGCTGTCGGTTGGCGGATGGCAGACCTGCGCGATCGCGCCGGTTGCGAGCGTGAGCGAGCCGAGCAGGCCGGGCAGCAGAACGGCACACAGTCGCGCAGGCGACATGACGTGATCCTCACATGAGAAGCGGAGAAAGGCGAGCGGGGCCAGCAGGTGCAGCCAGGCGCCGTTCCGAGGCAACCGAATCCGTTCAGGGCATGCGAAGTTCCCGTGGCGCGCCCGGTGCCGGAGCGACCGTCCGGCGCTGAATCCCGCACTGCGTGCTCGAATTGCACGCAACATGATCGAGCGTTTCTGTACGCAACGGGTCCGCTCGATCAGCCGACCTCCCTGAGCTCGATGCGCACCACGGTTCCCTCGCCGTCGGTACTCGCAATGGCCATGGCGCCGCCCCAACCATCCACGAGCTGGCGGCTGATCGCCAGGCCAAGCCCACTCCCGGACGTGCGCGTCGAAAAATGCGGCTCGAAGATGCGCGGCAGCACATCGCGCGAAATGCCGTGCCCATTGTCCGCGATCTCCACGATCACGCGCCCGTCTCCCCGCGCACAGCGCAGCTCGACACGCGTGGCCCTGGCCAGTCGCGCGTTTTCCATCACGTTCAGCAGCACTTCCCGCAATTCCTCACTACTGGCCAGAGCGTGGGCCGGCTCAGCACACTCTGTCAGAATCCACTCCACGTCGTCGCGGCCCAACCGCTCGAGCTCCATCACATCGCGGGCAATGGCCATCACGTCCACCGGCTCCGCCGCCGCACGCTCCGCGGGCGCCGTACCGTAGCGACTGAAGCCCCGCGCGATCTCATCGAGACGGTCGATTTCCGCGAGGATTCGCGTCACGTTCCGATCGAGAATCAACTCGAAGTCAAGGCGTGCATCCCCATACGCACGCTTGAGATGCTGCACGCCCAGGCGAATCGGTGTGAGGGGGTTCTTGATTTCGTGCGCCACCTGCCGCGCCATCTCGCCCCATGCCAGGACGCGTTGTGCGCGCGCCAGGTCGGTGACGTCGTCCAGCGTGAGCACGACGGCCGCGCCTGACCCGCTGAGGTGCGTAAAGCGCGCCTGCACCTGGCGCTCGTTGACGGTGAGCTCGAACGCCTCATCGCTCTCGGCGCGCGCCAGAAATTCGCGCGCCCGCTGCGCAATCGCATCGCTCGCCGTCATCATGTCCGATCCCGCCGGGAGCGGGTGGCCGAGCAGCGTTTCGGCCTGCGGATTGGCGAGGACGACCCTGCCGTCGGCGGAGAGCGCCACCACGCCGCTCGCGACATTTCGCAGCACATCCGCCGTGCGGCGCTGCGCTGACTCGAGCGCCGTGCGACTCGCGCCGAGATCCGTCGCCATGCGGCGGAACGCCGAGAACACCGGCGCGAACTCAATGGGCGGACGCCCCGCGAGCGGCGGCTCACGCTCCCCGGCCGCGATCTTGAGCGCCGCGGTGCGGAGACTGGCGATCGGCTCCGCGAGGGTGCTCGAGGCCACCCGGCTCAACCAGAGGGCGCCCATGGCCCCCAGCACCGTGACGAACAGCACGAGAATGCCGAGATCGCGGCGACGCTGGTCGAGCGCGTCACCGGCGCCGTGCGCGGCGGCGGCGTACACCACCTCCTGGCCGGGCGGCGACATGGCCGCGAGATACCCGAACAACACGGACGCCCCGCCGATGTGCTGCACGCGACTGGTGGAGACCTCGCGGCCGCTCCCCAGCGTCTGGTATACGCTGGGACTCATGAACCGTCCAATGGGTGCCAGCGCCTTGAACAGCGGGTCGCTCGCCTCGCGCAGCTCGCCGCTGCGAAACACGAGCAGCGGCATTCCGATTTCGCTCGCCGCGACCGTGAGCGGCTCCAGCGTGTCGCCCGTCACGTACGATCGCAGCGCCTCGCGCACCAGCAGCGCGCGCGACTGCGCGTCCTCCGACTGGAGCCGCTGGTAGCTCCAGAGCGCGAACGCCATCGCCGGCAGCACGAAGAAGCCGAACAGCACGAGGGTGAGTCGCCCGCGGAAGCTGCGCGACCAGCGGCGCGTTCGCGTCCGCGTCCAGCGCAGGAACACACCCGCCGGGAAGGCGCTGAGCGCCCAGAGCATCGCGATCACCAGCAGGTCGAGCAGCACCACCAGCGTACCGCGCTGCACCAGCGTGGCCGGTGCGCCCAGCGTGATGTCGATGTGCACCCTCGTGGCCCCGCGTGCGGTGTGCACGAGACGGTCGCCATGCAGTTCGCCCGCGTTTCGATACCAGCGTGTCCGATCGGCGCTGATCGGTGTCGCCGGATCCACGTCCGCGAGCGACAGCAGATAGGGCGGCGGACCGCTCTCCCGTGGCTCGATGCCCAGCAGCGCGTTATACGGGTTGTCCGGAATGAGTCGGGTGCGCGGCGCCACGATGACCGTCGTCACATCGCCCTGCAGACTGGGAATCGCGAGCACGACGAACACGCCCGGTTCCCCGAGCACCGTCTGGATGACGCGGTCGCACGTACGGCGCGCCAGCGCCACGATCTGCTCCACCTGGTCGGGTGGCAGCGTGATGGGATCCAGGGCCACGCGCGCGCCGGTGGTGGAGTCGTGTGGCCAGGTGCGCAACTGAACCGGATATCCGGTGCCCACGAGATCCGACTGCATGTACAGTCGCACGAGATCCGACGTGCTCATGGGCGGATGGTCTTCGGGCACGGCATCGGCCAGCCGGTTGAGCACGGCGTTCACTTCGGGTTCCACCACGCCCAGCCCGGACACATCGCGGTTGGCGAGTGCGGCGCGCCCGCGAATGCCCGCGTTCCAGGTGAGTGTGGCGGCCCCGAGCGCGGCGATCATGGCGGCGCACAGCATGCGCCACCGATTGGGCCGCAAGAGGGCAAGCGTGCATACCGCCGCGATCCAGAGCAACGCATACCAGTGCGGCCATTCTCCGGGCGCGGTAAGCACGATGGGTCCGAGCACCGCCAGCAGTGCCGCCAGCAGCGGCGCCATCCAGGGAGGGAGCCCGCGCCCGCGTCCCGGCAGCGCGGGCCCGGCGGCCACTGCGCCAATGAGTAGCGCGGCTGCCACCAGGAAGAGTGCGAGCTCCCATGCCAACCAGAGCGGTGTGGACACGCCGCCTGGCGGAGGAGCCACACCCCGCGCGAGTTCGCGCAGCAGCAGCACGCCGCCTCCCAGGATCACCACGACGAGCAGCGGCGCCATGCGCCACGACGGAATACGCGCACGGGACCGCACCGTGAGCATGAGTCCCAGGAGCACGAGCGCCGCCGCAATGATGAGCGCCGCCGCGTTGGCCGTGAGCGGTCCGCCAATTGTGGCGTAGTACACCGTGGGATCAAAGAACGCGGAGGCGCTCGAGAAGGTCGTCAGCGGCATCAGGGCGACCGCCGCCAGCGCGACGCCGAGCGGCGCGAGGCGCCACACCAGCGTCTCCTCCTGCCGCCAGGCGGCAATGAGAAAGAGCAGCAGGGTAACGCCGAGAATCACCGCGCCATCGTTGCGGATGTCCTCGAGCACGAGCAGCCGCGCCTCGTCCTGTCCCGGTGCGACGGCGCGCGCCAGCAGGACGGTGTCCGTGCCGGGCGCGTAGGCGAAGACCGCGGCGTCGCGCGGTGCGGCACCGGGCGGGTACAGCTCGAAACTATCCAGCCCGACGTGCGTGGCGATGCGCGTACCAATGGACGAGGTGAGGCCGTCACCCGGCGGCAGCGCGTTCAGCACCGCCGTCGCGACGGCCCGGCTCTCGCCACGCACCGCCGCCGCGTACAGTGTGACGTAGAACGGACCGAAATGAGCGCCGATCGGCGCCACGAAGGTGTCCGGCATCGTCACGATGCGACCGCTCCAGATCGCCGGCTGTCCGCGCTGGAAGAGAACGAGCCCGCGCTCGGGGTGCTCTCCCCTGATTCGCGCAAGTGCGCGAAAGCCCGGCGTTCCGCCGGTGGGGACGTCGAGCGCCGCCGTGGCCGCGCTGCGCAGGGCAATGGTGGTCGCAGCCAGTTCGGTCTGGAATTGCGTCGCACCCCGCGTCATCAGCGCGGCGCGATAGGCGGGCCAGTGCAGATCAATGCGATCGAGCCGCCCGCGTGCCATGAAGCCCACCATGCAGAAGAGCAGCAGACCCGCGACGGCGGCGAGCGCCCAGCGGCGCGCGCGCACGGACCCCAGCACCGCCACAATCGCGGCGAGCGCGGTGGCGGCCAGCGCGACGACGAGGTAGCGTACGCTCGGCGTCCGGAGCCAGCCGGAGCCCGCGATCAGCGCGACAGCCGCCGTCAGCGTCCAGAGGTGACTCCGCGTCAGGAGCGCGCTCACCGTCGGCGCGGCCGGCGCCTTTTCATCGTAATGCGAAATGACCTTTCCTCCCCGTCCCGATGATGCGGCGCCGCGGTGCCTCAAGGAGATGAATCCGGCCCAGGTGGCCACCGTCATTGCCGCCGACCCCCGACTGATCATCCCCGTGGGCACCTGCGAACAGCACGGGCCGCACCTGCCCATGGGCTGCGCCACGATCATCGCGGAACGGCTGGCCTACGACCTCTCGGCGACCACCGGCGTGATCTGCGCGCCGAGCGTCGAATACGGTGTGAACTTCGCCGCCGAACGCGACTTCGCCGGCAACGCGTCCATGCGCAAGAAGACGCTGCACCGGATGCTCAACGACCTCCTCGCATCCTGGGAAGAATCCGGCTTCCGGGAATTTATCCTCATTTCGGCGCACGATCATGACCCGCATCAGGAAGCGATGGAGACCGTGATCACAAAAGTCGCCCGCGTGCGGGTGGTAGATATTCATGCCGTGAACATCCATGATTTGCTGGAGGGACAGCCGGAGCACATGCACGGCGGCGAGGTGGACACCTCGCTCATGCTGTACCTGGCGCCGGAGCTCGTGCACATGGACCGGGCGCAGGACTACATGATCGCGCGCCGGAAGCTGCGCCGCTACCGCCGCGGCAATCTCAAGGTGCCGGCGACGAGCGCCGGATCGATCGGACGGCCCACGCTGGCCAGCGCGGAAAAGGGACGCGCGATCTATGAGCGCGTGCGCCAGCGCGTCGGCGAACGCATCTTCCTGGTTCCGGCACCCGATGCCTGAACCTTCTCACCGCCGGGGGGTATCACGGTCATCCATGCGCTATCTGACATTGTTCTCCGCCACGCTCCTCGCGGCGCCACTGCCAGCGCTCGCGCAGGCGGTCGTGGTTGACGAAGGCACCTTCTCCATCTCCCGTGGGGGCGCCCGGATCGGTCGTGAGTCGTTCACGATCCGGCGCTCACCCGGACCCGGCGGCGACGTGTACGTGGCCAATGCCACCGTGGACTTCGACGCCCAGCGGCTTTCCCCGGCGCTGCGCGCAGACAATTCCTTCTCTCCACTGGCGTACCAGCTCGAGGTGCGCGCCGGCGGCACGGTGCAGGAGCAGCTCAAGGGACTCGTGGGGCGCGGCCGCTTCAGCGCGCAGATGCGCACGCCCAAGGGCGAATCCACCAAGGAATACATCGTCTCGGACGGCGCGCTCATTCTGGACGACGATGTCTTTCACCAGTACTACTTCGTCGCGCAACGCGCCGCGCAGATGGGCGCCGCTGGTGGCACGATTCCCGTCGTGATTCCGCGGCGGAACATGCAGATGATCATGCGCGTCAAGCCGGCGGGCTCCGAGAAGGTGACCATTGGCGGCACGGCGATGGACGCACGCCAGTATGTGCTCACCGAGCCAAGTGGCGCGACGCGGCATGTCTGGGTAGACTCCGCCGGCCGGGTCCTCAAGGTCTCGCTCGACGCCCAGGGAATCGTCGCCGTCCGGGACGAGCCACCGACCTGACGTCCGGAGCCGTCGCTCCATCCATCATACGCCCCCGCGCGGGGTCGTCCGCGTGTGCGCGGGTGCTGAAACCGGCACCCGCCCCGGCCCGTAGGGCAGCCAGACACCACGAGAGGATTCTTCACGATGCGACCAACGATGTTCGTCGCCGCCATGCTGTGTGCGCCCTTGCTGGCGCTTCCCTGGAGCGCCGTCCGTGCCCAGACTGGTGATACGACGAGCGGGCCCACCCTGACCATGGATGAGGCCATTCGCCTGGCAATTCAGAACAACCCGGGCCACCTGTCGGTGGTGGACGCCCGGCGCAACGCAACGGCGGCCAAACGCACCGCGTGGGGCGCCTTCCTGCCGACAGCGAACGCCAGCTTCGGCACGTCCTATCAGCAGTCCGGTAACATTCCGCTGAGCGGCAATCTGTTCAACGTCGGCTCGGACATCTATCAGTCGTCGTACTGGCTGGGCCTCACGTACACGCTCAACGCGGCGACCTTCATCAATCCGCGCATGCAGTCCGCGAATGTACGGGCGGCCGATGCCGACATCGCCGGGTCCGCCGAGACGGTGCGCTCGCTGGTGGCGCAGGACTATCTCACGGTGCTCCAGGACCGGGCGAAGGCGGTGCTGCAGGACACGCTCGTGTCCCAGGCGGATATTCAACTTCAGCTTGCCCAGGCCAAGCTTGCCGTGGGCTCCGGCACGCAGCTCGACGTCACCAAGGCCCAGGTGAACCTGGGACAGGCCAGGGTCGCGCTGCTGCAGGCGAAGAACCAGGTCGAGATCGACAAGCTCAAGCTCTTTCAGGAAATGGGGGTGCCGGAGCCGGCCAATGTGGACCTCACGTCCACGTTCGAGGTGAAGGCGCCCACGTTCACGGTGGACTCGGTGCTCGCCATCGCGCGGGATGACAACCCGGCACTGCGGGCACTGGAATCGCGGGACAAGGTGGCATCGCTCGGCGTGAGCCAGGCGCGGGGGTCGTATCTCCCGACCTTGCAGCTCTCCACCGGACTGGGCGGCTACACATACGAGTATTCGAATGCCAACGTGCTCGTCCAGGGCGCGCAGTTCCAGGCGCAGGCCGGACTCGCGCAGTGTGCCACGACGGATTCGGTCCGCCTGCGGGTCGGCATGCCGCTGCTCGGCACCTCCTGTACGTCGAACTATCAGTTCAACAATTCGATCGCCAATCAGATTCGCGCGCAGAACAACCAGTTCCCGTTCAACTTCACGAGGCAGCCGCTGCAGATCAACGCGTCGCTGTCGGTGCCCCTCTTTGACGGATTTCAGCGCGAGCAGCGCATTGAGCAGGCGGAAGCCACGCGCAATGATGCCCGATACAAGGTCAAGGCGCAGCAGTTGCAGCTCACCGCCGACGTCACCGGCGCCTATCTGAATCTCACGACGGCGGCGCGCACGGTCACCCTGCAGGAGCAGAATGCCACGCAGGCGCGGCAGGAGCTGGCGCTGGCGCAGGAGAAGTATCGCGTGGGGGCCGCCACGTTCCTGGATCTGAGCGATGCCCAGGCCACGTTCCAGACCGCGGAGAACGACCGCATCAATGCCATCTACGCCTTTCACAAGGCCTTCGCCGCGCTCGAGAGCGCGGTCGGACGTCCACTGCGCTAACCGGGGAAAACGATGAGTCAACGGACGAAGTGGAGCGTCGCCGCGGTGCTGGCGGCGCTCGTGATCACGGTGCTGGTGCTGGGTGCCGCGAAGCGCGGGAACAAGGCGGTGGACGTGCGCGAGGAGAAGGTGCAGCGGCGCGATCTGGTCGCGTCCGTCACCGCCAGCGGCTCGGTGGAGCCACGGACCAAGGTGGACGTCGCCTCGGACATCAGTGGGCGCATCATCAAGCTCGCGGTGCAGGAAGGCGACATGGTCAAGAAGGGACAGTTCCTGCTCGAGATCGATCCGGCCACGTACAAGGCCGCGGTGCAGCAGCAGGAAGCGCTCGTCGCCAGCTCGCGCGCCGATCTGGCGCGCGCCAATGCCAACCTGCAGCAGTCCCAGAGTGCCCTGCGCCGCTCCGACGAAATCCGGAAGACCAACGCCACGCTCGTTTCGGATGAGCAGATGGAGCAGTTGCGCACCACCGTGGACGTGAATCAGGCGCTGGCAAATGCCGCGAAGCACAACGTGGACCAGGCGCAGGCGGGACTGGAGACCGCGCGCTCCAATCTGGCCAAAACGACGATTCTGGCGCCCATGAGCGGTCAGGTCACCCGGCTCAACGTCGAGCAGGGCGAGACGGCAGTTCCGGGCACGTTCAACAAGGACGCGGCCGTGCTGCTCACGGTGAGCGACATGAGCGTGCTGGAAACCAAGATCAAGGTGGACGAGACGGATGTGGCGCGCATCTCGGTGGGCGACTCCGCCGCGGTGGACATCGACGCGTTCCCGGATACGACTTTCGTGGGTCGCGTCGTGGAGATCGCGAACAGCTCGCTGCAGAACCCGCTCTCCACGACCGGAGCCAGCAACTCGACGGACCAGGCCGTAGACTATTTTGTAAAGGTCCAGTTGCTGAATCCACCACGGGATACGCGGCCGGACTTCTCGGCGACAGCCAAGATTGTCACGGACACGCGCAAGAACGTGCTGGCCATTCCGATCATTGCGCTGACGGTGCGTGAGCATCAGAACACGCCCAACACCGATTCCGCACAGCTGGCGCTCGGAAAGCAGCCGCAGAAGCAGGTCGGACAGCGGGAGACGGAAGGCGTGTTCATCGTCGGAAAGGACAACCGCGTCACGTTCCGGCCGGTAAAGATCGGCATCGCGGGCGAGGAATACTTCGAGGTGCTCAGCGGGCTCGAGGCGGGAGAAAACATCGTCTCGGGGAGTTACCAGGCGATTCACGATCTCAAGGACAGCACGCTGGTGCGCGAAATGAAAGTGGACGACAAAACCAAGACGGGGAGCAAGACGTGAGCACGAACATACCTGAAGTCGGGTTGAGTACGACGGCGGAACGCCAGGCCGTTACCGGGCGGGCGGGGATCGCGCCGGGCGAGGATTGGGTGATCGTGACGCGTGACATCAAGCGCGACTACGACATGGGCGGTGAAGTCGTTCACGCGCTGCGCGGCGTGGATCTCGCCGTGCGGCGCAACGAATACGTAGCGATCATGGGGCCGTCCGGCTCCGGCAAGTCCACGCTCATGAACGTGATTGGCTGCCTGGATACACCCAATGCGGGGGAGTACTGGCTGAACGGTGAGCTGGTTTCCACGAAGAAGGACGATGAGCTTGCGCGCGTGCGCAACCGCGAAATCGGATTCGTCTTCCAGACGTTCAACCTGCTGCCGCGCGCCACAGCACTGCACAATGTCGAACTGCCCCTGGTCTACGCAGGCGTCAGCTCGGCGGAGCGCCGCCAGCGCGCCATCGAGGCCCTGGAGCGCGTGCAACTGGCGGATCGCATGGACCACCGGCCCAACGAGCTCTCCGGCGGCCAGCGCCAGCGCGTGGCCATCGCGCGGGCACTGGTGAACCGCCCGGCCATCCTGCTCGCCGACGAGCCCACCGGGAATCTCGACTCGCAGACGTCCGAAGAGATCATGCGGGTGTTCGAGGAGCTGGCCAACAGCGGCCAGACGGTGATCATGGTGACGCACGAGTCCGACATCGCCGCGCACGCGCGCCGGGTGGTGGTGCTGCGCGACGGCCGCATTGCGTCCGATGAGCGGCGCGATGCGTTCGTCGAGAAGGTCGGCGCCGGGGCCATCTAGCCCTCCGCAACCAGCTACCAGCTACCAGCTACCAGCGACCAGCAACTAGCTACCAGCGACCACCCCGTGTCCCTTTTCGAGTCCATTCGCCTCGCCATCGCGCAGATCCGCGCGCAGAAGCTCAAGAGCTTCTTCACGCTGTTGGGCGTCACCCTCGGGGTGATGTTCCTCATTGCGGTGGTGTCCATCGTGCAGGGAATGGGCAACTACATGGAGGACGCGTTCGCCGGAAAGTTCCTCGGCGTCAATACGTTCACCGTGCGACGCTTCCCCGACTTCAACGTGGGCGACGTGACGGAGGCGGAATGGCGCTCCTGGCAACGCCGTCCCTACATCACGATCGCCGACGGCGACGCCATTCGCGCCGTGATCCCGGACAGCACGCAGTGGTCGCTGCTGGACATGGACTGGACCACCCCGCAGTCCCGCTACGTGAATGGCGGGCCGCAGGTGCTGACCGAGGCCGCGTCCCCGGCGTTCTTCGCCAGCAAGAACCTCACCGTCACCGAGGGACGCGCGTTCACCGAACTGGAGGACCAGTTGGGGTCGCCCGTGGTCGTGATCGGTACGGACGTGGCTGACCACTACTTCCCCCATCTCGACCGGATCGGCAAGGAGCTCCGCATCGAGGGCATGCCCTTCCGGGTCATTGGCCTC
>Ga0134128_10001918_pt1 | contig 26190 bp, 21 predicted proteins | sample KB31754_FD_96462 | JGI IMG/M metagenome (GOLD analysis project Ga0134128, IMG submission 96462) | Terrestrial soil microbial communities with excess Nitrogen fertilizer from Kellogg Biological Station, Michigan, USA - KB3-175-4 | ecosystem: Environmental > Terrestrial > Soil > Unclassified ...
GGGCTATGGCGCCATCAACCAGGCGCTGCAGAGCCGGGGGTCCATCCGCCAGCACCAGGAGAAGCTCCTCGCGCTCGAGACCGCGATGCGCGTCATGGAGCAGGACTTCGTGCAGCTCGCGCCGCGGCCCGTGCGTCAGCCGGTAGGTGAGGGGTGGGAGCCCTGTCTGCAGGGCAATCCCAGCTCCGATGCCTCCGGGCCCTCGTCCGGTGCATCCGATACATCTGATACATCCGACACTTCCGATACATCCGTGCCGCTTGTCGTCATGACGCGCAACGGCTGGAGCAATCCCACCGGCATACCGCGCTCGGAGCTGCAGCGGGTCGCTTACGTTTTCAACAGCGGCACGCTGGTGCGTGAGCATTGGAACGTGCTCGATGCCACGCTTTCGGACACGCCAATCAAACGGAATCTTCTGAAGCATCTGCGGAGCGTGTCCTTTCGCTACCTGAATCCGATGACCCATACGTGGGTGGACACCTGGCCCAGCGCCGGCTCCAACCCAGGTTTCGGTATCGACCAAACCTCCTTTGGCCGCCTGCGACCCATGGCCGTGGAGGTGACATTGGATACGAAGGATTGGGGCAAGCTCGTGCGCATCTTCGAGATTGCCCAATGAGCCGCAACGCGATCGGTCCGTCGGTGAGTCCGGGGCAAGGTCATGCCCTCGCCAGCCATCGGTGGCGGCAGGCACGCGTCCCTGCGCCCCTCGCGCGTCAGCGCGGCGTGGCCCTCCTCGTCGCCATTCTCCTCGTTGCCCTGGGCACCATCATCGCGGCCGCCATGGCCTACAGCAATGCGATGACTGCGCGCCGCGCCGCGGCGACTTTCGGCTTCGATCAGGCAATGCTCGTGGCGGAAGGCGCGGAAGCGCTCGCCGCCGAAGGACTCAAACAGCTGGGCAAACAGAACCCTCCATACATCGCGCCGAGTCAGTCGTGGGCACAGCCGTTCGGGCCCAAACAGGTGGCTCCCGGCGTGACGCTCGAAGCTCAACTGGAAGACCTGCAGGGCCGGTTCAACGTCAACAACCTCGTCGGCAGCGACGGCGAGACCCCCAACGAAACTGCCATTGAAGCGTTCAGGCGCCTGCTCCAGAGCCTGAACCTGAACGCCCAATTGGCCGACTACATCGTCGACTGGATCGATGGGAACACGATACCGACCTCTGACGGAGCGGAGGACAGCGTGTACATGGAGATGAATCCGCCGTACCGCACGCCCAACATGCCCATCACCAGCACCAGCGAGCTGATGGCGATGCCGGGAATGACCCGCGCGGACTTCGACAAACTGGCGCCCCATATCGCCGCCCTGCCGATCGGCGCGAATATCAACCGGTGCACGGCAGACCCTTGGGTGCTCGATGCCCTCACGGGCACCCAGGAGTTCACCAACGATCCGGAGCAGTTCTACAAGTACCGCGAGGCGGATGGCGGGTGCTTTCCGCCCCAAAGCGCGGTGACCGTAAAGGCCGCCACGACGAGCGTCGGGCCGGGGAACGTCGGGACGGGAAGCATTGGCGGCGGGGGCGCCGGCGGCCCAGGCTCGAACGCCGCAGACCTCGTTGGCGATACTTCGCGCTATTTCCGTCTCACCAGCACCGTGACCCTGGGATCGACGCAATTCACGGTGTACACCCTGCTCAACTGGGACAACGCGACCGGAACGCGCACGATGATGCGCAGCTTCACGCCGGACTGAGCCGGCCGCTGCTAGTATTGGCGCACCATGGCTGACTGGCTCCTCCTCAGGCTCCCGCGAACCCCGCAAGAGCAGGCGACCTGGCTCGTGGCCGATGCCCGCGGGGCCCCGGCAGGGCTGCCCCAGGGCGGCCCGCTCTCTCTGGCCGCACCGCGCGCCGCAGGGCGGCACGTGGTGGTACTGGTGCCCGGCACGGACGTGCTGTTGGCCCATCCGGAGCTGCCCCCGGCCAAGGCCGGCGCCAAATTGCAACAGCTCGTCCCCTATGCGCTCGAGGAGCAGCTCGCCGAGGACATCGAGGACCTGCATTTCGCCATCGGCCGGCGCGAGGGAGAATCGGCCCGGGTACCGGTCGCGGTCGTGGCACGCAAGCTCATGGACGACTGGACGAGCCTCCTCAAATCCAACGGCTTCGAGCCTGAGGCTCTATACGCCGACAGCGAGCTGCTGCAGCAGAACCCCGGCCAGGCCGTGGCGCTCCTGGAGGGGGACACGATCGTCGTCCGCCCGCCCTCCGGCTCGGTGGTGACGCTACCCGCCGACGCGCTGGACGAAGCGCTCGACATCGCCCTCTCCGGCATCGAGCCGGAAACTCCCGGCGGCCGGGGCCTCATCTTCTACACGGGCGCGGCGGAGTGGCACCGGCACGGCTCCAGGGTGGAGGCGGCGCGCGAGCACTTCGAGGGCATTCAGATCCAGCTGCTCACGGGAGGGCCATTGGCCCTCTTCGCCCAGCAGCTCCCCACGGCCACCGCCACCAACCTCCTGCAGGGGCCCTACACCCCGGCCACGCCGCATACGGTCGGCTGGAGCGCGTGGCGGGTGGCGGCCATGCTGCTCGCAGGTCTGATCGGCCTTCACATCGCGGGCAAGGCTGCGGAGCTCACCGTGCTCAAACACGCCGACCACCGCCTCGATGCCTCCATCGAGGAGGTCTTCCGCACCGCCATGCCAGGCCAGACTGACACTTACGAGGCGCGGCGGCAGATGGAGCAGCGCCTGGCCGCGGCACGCTCCAGCCAGGCTTCCGGCAGCTTCCTCCTCGCGCTGCAGGCGCTCGTGCAGGCGCATGGCGCCGCGCCGGAAGCGGTGCTCCAGGCGCTGACGTTTCGCGATGGCGCGCTCGAGCTCAAAGCGACCGCACCCAGCGTCGAGTCGCTCGACCGCCTGAGCCGCGAGCTCGGGCAGCACGGCTGGCAGGCGCGCCTCGTCGCAGGAAGCCCGGCAGGCTCGGCCTACGAAGGCCGCATCCACATGGCGCCGGGGAGCTGACATGGCACTGTCGCTGGATCTCTCCTCCTCGCTGCGCTCGCTCTCCCCTCGCGACCGGCGCACGCTGCTCATCGGTGGCGTGATCGCTGCGATCCTGCTGGTGTTCGCCATCATTCTGCCGCTCGACCACAGCGTCTCGCGCCTGCACGATCAGGTTACGCAGAAGCAGTCCGATCTCGTGTGGATGCGCAACGCCGCCCCCGAGATCGCGGCGGCAGGACCCGTACGAGGCACCGCGGGCGAGTCGCTGATCGTGATCGTCGATCAGTCGGCCCGTGAGTCCGGGCTCGGCAACTCCCTCTCCGGCAGTCAGCCGAGCGGTCAGGGGAGCCTCAGCGTCGAGTTGGAGAAGGCCCCTTTCGATGCGCTGGTGGGCTGGCTGGCGCGCCTCAGCCAGCAGAACGGCGTGCAGATCGAGAGCGCCACCATCGACACCGCCGGCCCGCCGGGCACGGTGAACGCCTCGCTCGTCCTGAAGAGCCCTTAAGTCCCCGGCGCTTCGCATGAAGCGGGCCATCACCGTCATCGCTCTGGTGATCATTGCTTTCGCGGCGATCGTGCTCGCACGCCTGCCTGCGAGTTGGCTGTTGCCCACCGGCGGCCCGACACTGAGCTGCGCGAGTGTCGAGGGTTCGCTCTGGAGCGGGTATTGCAGCGGCCTCGAGGTCCGCGGCGTCGCACTCGGCGACCTGACATGGCAGCTGCATCCGGTACGGCTGCTCGCAGGCGAGCTGGCGGCGCACGTCGACGTCGAGCATCCGCCTGCGACCTCAGCACAGGCTGACGTTCAAATCGGTCTCGGCGGCACGGTCGAGGCACGCAACGTAACCGCCCTGCTGCCCCTCGACCCCGCGTTGCTCCAGGGCATACCTCCTACTTTGACCGGCACGCTGCACCTCGACCTGGCACTCGTGAGAGTCACGAGCAAGGGTGTCGTCAGCCGGCTCGAGGGCCGAATCGAGGCGAGCGACCTGGTCGACAGCAGTGGGTACGTCACGCCGCTCGGCAGCTTCGCCGTGACTTTCCCGGGGGGCGCAGGCGAGCCTACCGGTGACATAGCGGATGTAGGCGGTCCGCTCGCGGTCCAGGGGAAGCTGCATCTGACACCTCAGCCCGGATATGAGCTGTCGGGCTATGTGACTCCGCGCCAGAGCGCCACCCCCGCACTCATCAGCTCGATCCAGTTCCTCGGCTCCCCGGATGCACAGGGACGGCGCCCGTTTGCCCTCTCAGGGACCTACTGAAGCTCGCGGAACACACCGAGCAGCGGGAAGTAGAGCGCCGCCCGCACGGGCTCCGGACCCAAGCCCCGCGCCAGGGCTGCGTATTTCTCCAGCTGTCCCCGATAGCGCTCGAGCTCCCGATCGAGAAAATCCTCGAGCCGGCCGCCTTCGTGCGGGCTCGTCTTGAAATCGATGACCCAGCGCGTCCCATGGCTGTCGACGAAGGAGCGATCGATCACGACGCTCGTGAGCCTGCCGTCAGCCATTCCGGTGAGAGCGAGCTCGCTGCCTGCCTGGTCGTGCTCCAGCGAGAGAATCCAACGTCCTCTTTCATCCTCGACGGTCCGCGTCAGCGCTTCGACCACGTCGGCCACCGCGCGCCCGAGATCGCGCTCCGGTACGCCGTGGCGGCGGAGTTGGTCGCGGTAAAGCCCGGTCTGCGACTCGACCCACGCGCGGGAAGGCAGCCCCGTAGCCTCAGCGAAAGTCTGCAGGGCTGCATGGACGACAGTGCCGATGTGACGCCGCGTCTCCCCCGCCCAACTGAATTCCAACGCCTCGAGCGAGCGCGACGCGAGCGGCAGGCGCGTGAGCTGCGGAGCGGGAGGGAGCTGCGGCGGAGCCCAGTCCGGGATCAGTCTGCGCAGCGGGGCGCGCGGCGGCGCGCCGGCGAAGAGCTCGAGCTGCTCGTCGCTGGGGATGGAGCCAGCAGAGTCCGCCGGCGGGGCCTGAAAGCTTCCTTCGAGCGCCGCCCAGAGAGAAGCGAGCAGCGTCCTCGGGCGGGGAATCACGAGCCCGTCCGTGCGGGGCGTGGGCGCGGCGTATAGGTGGAGCGACCGCTTGGCGCGCGTCGCGGCGACATAGAGAAGTCTCACCTGCTCGTTGGCCGCACGAATCGCCGTCAGGCGCCTGAGAAAAGCCGTGACTTCGCCCGGTGCCTCATCGCCGATCACCGGCGCCGGCGCCATGATGAGATCACTCCGCTCGTCCTCCGAGCGCGGCAGATCGAGCCAACGCAGCAGCGGCTCTCGCCCGCGATTGCGCTCGCGGTCGAGGCATGGCACGAGCACATGGTCGAACTCGAGCCCCTTGGCGCCGTGGATCGTCAGGACCTGCACCGGGACGGGGGTTCGCGCCCGCGGCTGCGCGTAGAGATTTACCAACACGGAGCCGAGCGTCCCGACTCCGCTCCATTCGCCCGCTGCCGTGCGCTCACTCAGCGCATCGAAGAAAGCGCGCGCATGCCGCAACTCCTCCACCGGGTAGGCATCCGCGGCACCGAGGTCCACCCAGACGCCTTCCAGCCATTCGGCGAGCGGCAACTGCTCGCGCTGTGACAAACCCTCCTCCAGCACGCGCGCGAGGCGCTCGAGCCGCGAGCGCTCATCCGCCGGACACTCTGCGAGCCGATCCGGCTCCTGCAGCGCCTCGTAGACGAGACGGGTATCTGCGCGGGCGGAGAGTCGCGTCAGCGTTGCGAGCGATACTCCGCACCACGGTGCCCTGAGCACCGCGAGCCACGCAGTACGGTCCCCCAGGTGGCAAAGCGCGCGCGTCAGCGCCACGAGATCGCGCACGACGGGCACCTCGGCAAGCGGCACGAGGTCGACACCGATGGCATCGATCCCGGAGTTGCCGAGCGCTGCGACAATGGCCGGCGCGTGCGAGCGCGCCGCCACCAGGATTGCGATGCTGGCCTGCGTATCGCGCGCTTTCAGCTCCGCAACTCTGCCCACGATGGCCTCGGTCTCGCCGGCGCGGTCATCGGCGGACAGGAGGCGCAGCTCCACCGGTTGACCGTCGCTCGCCGGCTCGGCGGTATTTCCCGCAAGGCTCGCCGTGAACGCCACCGCGCTCGCGCGCAGGTCATCGGCCTGCGGGAAAAGCCGGCCGAAGGTCTCGTTGGTCCATTCGATGAGGGCCGGCACCGAGCGGAAATTGCGCAGCAGGCGCAGCGGAATCAGCCGCACGGTGCCGATGCCGAGGTCGCGTGCGCGCAGGAAACAGCCGACCTCCGCCTCACGGAACTGATAGATCGACTGCATCGGATCGCCAACGACGAAAAGCGTACGGCCATCGCCCGGGTCCCAGCCCGCCGTCAGCGCCTCCAGGAGCTCGAGCTGCGGCACGGAGGTGTCCTGGAACTCATCGACCAGAATGTGGCGCAGAGACAGGCCGGTCCGTAGAGCCAGGTCCGTCGGCAGCCCGGCCTCGGCGAGCGCCGCCCGCGCCGCGCCGGCGATGTAGGTGTGGTCCACGCGGCCATCGAGCGCGAAGAGCGCCTGCAGCTGCGCCGCCGCAGCGCGCAGCACTCGTGACAGGGCAGCGAGGGCCGCGGCATCCTCCGGCCCGAGGTCCGGGCTCGGAAGCGAGGCAACCTCGAGCAGGGTCTCGCGCGCAGACGGCATCGCGCTCAAGCGCTCGATCAAACCTCGCAACGCCTCCTTGGCCGCGCCGCTCTCAAATCCCACTCCCCGCCTGCGGTCGATCTTCTTGCGCCAGTCGCCCTCCTTGGTGAGGGCGAGTGGCACCAGCGCCTTCCAGGATGCGAGACAGCGCGCCTGCGGCTCGAGCGGTCCCATGCCGGGCAGACACGCCGCTTCGGCACACGCACCCTGGCCCAGCGACCGGCGGGCGAACGCCAGGCGATCCTCCACTATGCGCGTGAGACTCTCAGTGACGCGGCGACAGAGGGCGTCAGGCTCAGCACCCAACACGTGCGGCAGCCAATGTGCGCGCTGGCGCAGCATGTCGGCGAGCAGGCGCTCGACGTGATTCCATCGGTTGTCGAGTCGCTCGAACAGGAGCTCCAGATCCGCCGAGAGCTCCGCCTCCTCTTCCGCCGCAAACAGCGTCTCACGCGCGGCGCGCAGGTAGAGCTCTTCCGGCCGGGAGCTGACCGAAAGCTCGCTCCCGGCCCGGGCCGTGACCGGAAGCTGACTGGCCAGCCGGAAGTTGAACGAGTCGATGGTCTGGATGCGCAGACGGCCGGGGTCCTGCGCCAGGCGCCAGCCGCGCGCCTGCGAGCGCGCGAGCGCCGCAGCCGCAAGCTGGCGCAGGCGCTCGGCCTGTGCTCCGTCACCGATCTCGCCACGCAGCGCGCGAAGAACGCGAGCACGCATCTCGGCGGCAGCGCGCCGGGTGAAGGTGATGGCGAGGATCTCCTCCGGCTCATCGACCACCGCAAGCAGTCGCAACAATCGCTGCGTGAGCACCGTGGTCTTCCCGGATCCTGCCGGCGCCTGCAGGATGACCGAGAGGCCGGGATCGATGGCGCGCTCGCGCGCCAGCTCATCGGCCTCGGCCGCAGTGGCGACTTCCATATCGGATGCGCTATTCGTCATCGATCCCCCTCAGGCCTTCCTCGAGGGTGTCATCGTCCACGGCGATCAGCGTGTCTCCCACCCGGCAGAAGCTGGCTACGTGGCAGAAGTCACAGGCGCGCGGCTTCGGATCCACTGCAGCCTGCCCGGCGGCGAAGGCAGCAGCCAACCGCTCGATGAGCCCGCGCCACTCCCGCATGAGCGTCTGCCAGGCGTCCGCTGACTGTCCCGCGGGGGCCTTCACCCCAGCCACCTTGGGGAGCAGCTCCTGGCTGACGGCGATGCCGTCGTATCTGACCTCTCTCGCCGTGACATTGACGGTTGCCATGGCGACGGCGTCTTCCCCAACGGCTGCAAGATACGCAAGAAGCTGGGGATGCGAAGGGCGCTCTCCATACCAATCGGCGGCGACTCGCCGGCCGCTCTTGTAGTCCAGAATCGCGATCCCGCCGCTCTCGAGCGCATCGAGGCGATCGATACGCAGGCGAAGCTCCTGCCCGCCGAGCCGAAGGCGCGATGCGTACTCGGTATGGCGCACGCGAAAGGGAGCTCGCCCCCGCTCGATGTCGAGGAGCTTACGGATGAGCCGTGCCGTGCGGCGGCATTCACGAACCAACGCGGGGCGGGGAGTCGAGTCCTCGCCGGCGCCTTCGAGTGCGGCCGCCGCCGTCTCGACGCAGGTGCCGATCAGCTCATCGAGTGCCTGCGAGGCGAGCGCGACCAGCGCCCGCGAGTCGCCGAGCCGATCCCAGAGCTGCTGCAGAGCGGCGTGCAGCAGCTGCCCGCGCGCATCGGGCGCAATGCCCGGCTCCGGCATGCCGAGCTCCTGACTCCCCAGCCGCAACTCCGCATATGCGCGGAAAGGACACTGATTCTGCAGCTCGAGGCTGCGCGTGCCGGAGGGCAGCGGGAGCTGCGAGTGCCATGCGACACCGACGTCGTCGCGCCATTCCTCGACCCATCCCGGACGGTGAAGCCGCGCCGGAAGCCATATCGGACGGCGCGCCCTGGAAGAGCGCCGCGTCGCGGTCCGCCATTCCTCGAGCAACGGGCTCGGCAACAACTCGATGTCCTCCGCGCGCGCCGGGGCGCTGAGCACCAACTCCGCTGCGGACGTGCGCCAGGCCGCAATCAATGCCCGTGCTTCCCGCAGCCGACCTGCGGCGGTGGCGGCAGGCCACCCGGCCGCAATCTGCGCCGCAAGCGGCAGAAAAGGATCGGGCGCCACCGGCTGCGGAAACCCTTCCGCATTGAGGCCGGCAACCCAAACGCCGTCATACCGGGCCACGGGGTCCACATACATGGGGGAGATCGTCACCGCGGCATCGTCGTCCGCCGGACGGTACGGTGTCAGAGCGGCTCTTTCCGTCAGCCACTGCACGGCGATGTCGAAGGTCGGCGTTTGAGCGGCGGCGGAGAGCTGCCCCAGCTCCTCGAGCAGCTCATGGAAGCGAGCCAGTGTCTGTTGCTCCGCGCTGCCGCGAGTCGAGGCTCCGGGCCAGCCCAGGATCTCGAGAGCCGCCTCGAATCGCTCCGACCACTCCCGCGGGTTGCCTGACCTCGCGCCGAATGACCCGGCCGCCTGCTCGAGGCGGGTGCTGATCGCCTTCGCCGGCGCGGCGAGTGGCGCGCGCCGCAGCACCCCGAGCAGAGAGGGGAGATCGAGCCTGAGCCGCCCCTGCTGCCGCAGCCAAAGATCGAGCCCGGCGCGCTCAGCCGGACTCGGCTCGGCCCACCAGGGCGCACGCAACCACTCCAGGAGGGCCTCCATTCCTACGGCCTCTCCCGAAAGCAGGGCGAGACTCCCGAGCGCGTGCGCAATCATGGGCAGGCGCGCGAGCGGCTGCCCGCCCTCGATAGCTACGAGCGACTGACCCTCGTACCCCGGAAAGCCCTGTTGGATCAGGCTCGCCAGCCGCTCGCGCCGGCCGGGCGATCCCGGCAGCAGGATGAGGAGCCGGGCATCCGCTTGCGCAGTGAGCCGCCGTTGACACCACTCCGCAATGCGCTCGAGCTCGTCACGCTCGTCGGCCGGTGTCACGACACGCGGTGAGGCCAACACGGGAACGTCCAGCGTGGGCGCGAACGATGTCTCGTAGCCGGATCGCGCACGGGCAGCGGCAATCGACTGCAGCCGGGGCGATGGGGCTACGAAGCCCGCGAATACGGTGGGCCGCTCGTCCCCGACGCATGGCAGGGTCGGCAAGGCCGCCGAGACCGTCGTCGCGTCAAGCCCCTCACCGCATTGCATCACGGCGCGTTGCACTGCCGCGAGCAGGCCCGCCTCCGTACCCCCGGATTCATTGATCGCGCGCAGGTCGATGCGCAGATCCGCCGCGAGCCCGCTCGCCCGCCGCAGCGATTCGGCGAGCGAGGCGCTGTTGATGAGGCCGAGGTCATGGGTGGCTACGGCCGTGCATTGCCGAAAGAGGAGCCACTCTTCCGCCGCGGCAAGGAGTCTCGGGACTTTGCGGCTGGAGTCGCAGTTGGCGGCATAACGCTCGATCTCGCGTGTCAGCCAGCCTTCGAGCGGCAACACGTCCGGACTCGGCCATACCCGCCTGCCGCGTGCGAGCTGTTCGGACGAGTAGGCCAACCCCAGCGCATGTGCTCTCTGCCGGGACGGCACGACGATCGTGCCTCCGCGCTCGAGGAGTGCGCTGAGATTGCTAGAAATATTCAGCAATACAGAAGCTTAGCGCTGATTCCTGCGCTGTTACTTGAATCGCGAGGTCGCTTCGACCACGTTGGTCGGATCGGAGTCGGCGCCAGCGGCGGTGGGGGCGGCGTTCGCATAGCTCTGCAGCAGATCCTCGATGCGCGCAAACACTTCCCGCAGCACCACCGGATCCGGGAGGGTGGTCACCCGAAAATGATTGCGGTATTGCACGTTGAAGCTGACGCCCGGCGCCACCAGCACGTGCTTCTGCTCGAGCAGATCGAGCGCGAACTTCTGATCGTCGAAGGACGGCAGCTCCCCGGCATCGACGCCGACGAAGGCATACATGGCGCCCTTCGGCGGCGCCAGCTCGAGAAACCCGCTGCTGCCGGTCGCACTCAGAATGCTCTGCCGCGACTCATAGAGGCGGCCACCGGGGCTGACGAGGTCCTTCACGCTCTGATAACCGCCGAGCGCCGTCTGCACCGCCCATTGTGACAGGACGTTGCTGCAGAGCCGCAGCGAGCTCAGCAGCTCGAGCGCGCTCAGGTAGTCCGCCGCGGCGCGCGTGCGCCCGGAGAAGACCGCCCATCCGACTCTGTAGCCGCAGGCCCGGTAAACCTTCGAGAGGCCCGAGAGCGTGGCACACAGCGTGTCGCGCACGAGTGTCGCCATGGGCACGAACTCGGCATCGTCATAGACCATCTGATCGTAGATCTCGTCGCTGAAGACGATGAGCCCGGAGCGCTCCGCGAGCTGCGCCAGCGCCTCGAGCACCGGCCGCGGGTAGACCGCGCCGGTGGGGTTGTTGGGATTGATGATGACGAGGGCGCGCGTGCGCGGGGTCACGAGACGCGCCAGCTCTTCGGGATCGGGGACGAAAGCGTTTTCCGGGCGGCAGGGATAGTGCACCACACGCCCGCCATTCAGCGTGACGGCGGCCGTCCAGAGCGGATAGTCGGGACTCGGCACCAGCACCTCATCGCCGCTGTTGAGGAGCGCGCGCAACACGAGATCGATGAGCTCGCTCACTCCATTGCCGATGAAGACTTCCTCCGCGGTGACTCCAGTGATGCCCCTCGCCTGCTGCTGCATCACCACCGCTTCGCGGGCGGGGAAGATACCCTTCTGGTGGCAGTAACCCTCGGCCTCCGAGAGATTCTCGATCATGGCGAGGCGCATGGTCTCGGGCGTACGGAAGCCGAACGCCTTCGGATTACCGATGTTGAGGGAGACGATCTCGTATCCCTGCCGCTCGAGCTCGTGCGCGCGGCGCGCGAGACGGCCGCGAATCTCATAACGGACGTGACGGAGGCTGTCGCTCGGACGGATGCTGGCGTCGGGCTTCATCGGGTTTCCTGGAGCTCAGCGGGGAAGGATACCATCGGCCAGCTCCCGGAATCGGTGACACGCCACCTGGGTTGCGCCCGGCGCGGTCTCCCACACAGGTGTTCGCTCGGAGCACTCCTGGATGGCGTGAGGGCAGCGCGCGCGGAATACGCATCCGCCTGACGGTCCGTCCTCCTGCTCCGGTGACTCACCGAGCCGGGCCAGCGCCAGGCGGCCCGGCTGCACGTCCGGGTCCACGATGGGCATGGCGTCCAGCAGCGTGCGCGTGTAGGGATGCAGCGGCCGCATGAAAAGCGTGCGTGTATCGGCAAGCTCCATCATCCGTCCGCGATAGAGGACAAGGACCCGATCGCAGAGCCGCCTCACCACGGCGAGATTGTGGCTCACGAAAAGTATCGAAATCCCATGCTCGCTCCTCAGGCTTGCGAGCAGCTCGAGGATCTGCGCCTGCACGGAGACATCGAGCGCGCTCACCGGCTCATCGCAGACGAGCAGCCGCGGCTCGAGGATCATTGCACGCGCGATCCCCACTCGCTGGCACTGGCCCCCGGAGAGCTCATGGGGATAGCGGCTCGCAAGCTCGGGACTCAAGCCAACACGCACGAGCATTTGCTCCACCTGGCGCGCCCGCGCGAGGCGCTCGAGCCCGGGCTCGTGGACCTCGAGCGGCTCGGAGACGATCCGTGCGACCGTCATGCGCGGATCGAGACTCGCGAGCGGGTCCTGGAAGACGATCTGCAGGTCGCGGCGTAAATGCCTGAGCTCCCGCGCCGGCAGGGCCGTGAGGCTGCGGCCCAGCCACGTCACTCGACCCGCGCTCGGGCGGATCAGCTGCAACGCCGCGCGCACCAGGGTCGACTTTCCGGAACCGGACTCCCCCACGACGCCCAGCGCCTCGCCCGGAGCGAGCTCGAAGCTGACATCGTGCAGCGCGGCAAGCACGCGACTGCCGCCGCGCCAGGCGCCGCGGCTCGAGTACTCGACGGCGAGCGAGGAAATGCCGAGCGCGACACCCCTGGCAGCCGGCGCGGTGGAGTCCGGCGGCGGTGATGGTGGCATCTTCGCGCCGAAGGATTCGCGCGTGGGCTCGAGACCCGCCACTTTCTCCAAGAGGTCGCGCGTATGTGCATGGCGCGGCGCCCTCAGCACCGCAGCGACGCTATCCAGCTCAACGATGCGGCCGGCCTGCATGACGGCGATCCGGTCTGCCACACCCGCCACGGCGCCGAAGTCATGTGTGATCAACACCATCGCCATGCCGCTCTCGCGCCTCAGCTGCGCGAGCAGCGCCAGAATCTGCGCCTGGACGGTGACGTCGAGCGCGGTGGTTGGCTCATCGGCGATGAGCAGCTCGGGCCTGCAGGCGAGCGCGATGGCGATCATGACTCTCTGCCGCATTCCGCCGGAGAGCTCGTGCGGATACTGACGCACCCGGCGCGTGGCCTCCGGCACATGCACCCGCTCGAGCAGGGCGAGCGCCTTGCGCCGTGCCTCACGCCAGCTCGCGCCGCAGTGTCTGACGATGGGCTCTGCGATCTGCTCGCCGATACGCAGGTGCGGCGTGAGAGAAGTCATCGGATCCTGGAAGACCAGCCCCACCCGCGCGCCGCGGATGCGATCGAGCTCCTTCTCCGAGCGCCCGATCAGCGGCTCGTGGCCGAGACAGGCGCTGCCCGTGACCCGCGCGGTCGCCGGCAGCAGGCCCAAGGTGGCGAGGAAAAGCTGACTCTTGCCGGCGCCGGACTCCCCCACTACCCCGAGGCACTCGCCGCGCCGCACGGTGACCGACACGTCCTGGACCGCTGGCACGGCGCCCTGGGGCGTAACGAACGTCACGCCCAGCTGCTCGATACGCAGCACCGCGGCCGCCCCCTCTTCAGTTCCCACTGGGATCGAGCGCATCGCGCAGGCCGTCGCCGAGGAGATTGAAGCAAAGGAGCAAAGCGATGAGGAACGCCGCAGGTACGAGCAGCATCCAAGGCGCCGTCAGCATCTGCCGCGCACCACTGTTGATGAGGCTCCCCAGGCTCGCGAGCGGCTCCTGCACTCCGAGCCCGAGAAAGCTGAGGAAGCTCTCGTACGTGATGAGCTCGGGGATGGTCAGGGTCGCGTAAACCGCGACCGTACCGGCGACATTGGGCACGATGTGCCGGATGAGGATCGCCGGCGTGCCGAGTCCCGTTGCGCGCGCCGCCTCGATGAACTCGCGCCGCTTGAGCGACAGCGTCTGACCCCGCACGACCCGCGCCATGGTGAGCCATCCCACGGCGCCTATCGCAATGAGCAGCATCACGATGCTGCCACGCCCGAACACGGTGGCGAGGATGATCACGACGAAGAGATACGGCAGCGCATACAACACGTCTACCGCCCGCATCATCCACGAGTCCGTACGGCCTCCGACATAACCTGCGATAATGCCCCACGCGACCCCGATCCCGACGCTGACGGCCGTCGCCAGCACGCCAATGAGCAACGACAGGCGAAGTCCGTAGAGCGTGCGCACGTAAAGATCCCGTCCGAGCGGATCTGTGCCGAGCCAGTGAGCGGCCGTGAGCCCCGGCGCAACGGAGATGTGCCGCCAATCCAGCGCATCGTACGAAAAAGGGCTCAGCCAGGGACCGAAAAGCGCGAGCAATGCCAGCACCGCGAGCGCCAGCGCCGCGCCCAGCGCCACTCGATCCTCCCGCAGACGGCGCACGCCGGGCCGCGCCCGTGCCGATCCGATCGCGAGCATCCGCGCCTCACTCATGCCGCACCCGCGGGTCGAGCCAGCCATAGACGAGATCCGCGGCGAGGTTGAGGAGCAGCGTGAGCGCGCCGTATAGGATGATCATGCCCATGACGAGCGTGTAGTCGCGATCGAGCGCGCCCTGCACGAGATATCGCCCGGTGCCGGGCAGCGCAAACACCGTCTCGACCACCAGCGATCCGGTGAAGACATATGTGGCCGCAGGGCCGAGATAACTCACCACCGGCAGCAGCGCCGGCCTCAAAGCGTGCCGCAGGAGCACGCGCCAGGGGCCGAGGCCCCTCGCCCGCGCCGTGCGTACGAAGCTCGCGCTCAGCGTCTCGAGAAGGCTGCCACGCATCATGCGCGCTATCGAGGCGCATACCGGCAGCGCGAGAGTCACCGCCGGAAGAACGAGGTAGAAAGGATCGCCCTGCTGCCAGCCGGAGACCGGCAACCAGCGCAGCGCCAGGCCGAACACGAGCGCGAGCAGCGGCCCCGTCACGAAGGTCGGCAGCGCAATGGCGATCGTAGCCAGTCCTGTAACCATGTAATCGATGGCGCCGCCGCGCCGCAGTGCGGCCCAGATGCCGAGCGGTATTCCCACGAGCATCGCGAGCACGAGCGCCGCGAAACCGACCGTCACGCTGACCGGGAGCCCCTGCGCGATGAGACCCGCGACGCTGTCATCACGCAGCTTGTACGAGACTCCGAAGTCACCGTGAGCGAGGCCGTCGAGGTAGCGCAGGTATTGCACGCCGAGCGGCCGGTCGAAGCCATAGAGGTGATCGAGGTTTGCGCGCACCTGGGGAGAGAGAGCACGCTCCTCGTCGAAGGGACCGCCAGGGGCGAGGCGGATGACGAAGAACGACAGCGTAACCAGAATCAGCAGCGTCGGGACGGTTCCGGCAATGCGGCGGACCGCGTACCCAAGCATCGTGCGAACCCCGTTAAGACCTGCGCGAAGCGCATGATAATATGGAATATATGGTTAACGTGAGCCCGCGGTTCGGCGTATGAAACGGATCCTGGTCGGCATCAAGCGAGTGGTGGACTACAACGTGCGCATCCGCGTAAGGCCGGATGCCAGCGGCGTCATCACCGAAGGGGTGAAGATGAGCGTCAACCCCTTCGACGAGATCGCACTCGAAGAGGCTCTGCGGATCAGGGAGCGGGGCGCGGCCGAGGAGGTCGTGGTTGCCAGCATCGGTCCGGTCGAGTGCCAGCAGCAGCTGAGGACCTGCCTCGCCATGGGCGCGGACCGTGCGCTGCACGTGCAGGCGGACGGCACCGTCGAGCCGCTCGTCGCCGCCCGCATCCTGTTGAAGCTCACCGAGCGTGAGCAGCCCTTCCTCGTCATCGTCGGTAAGCAGGCGATCGATGATGACAACAGTCAGACCGGCCAGATGCTCGCGGCACTCTGGCAGCGGCCGCAGGCGACCTTCGCATCGAAGGTGGAGCTCGAGGGTGAGAAAGCGCGCGTGACGCGCGAGGTCGATGCCGGTCTCGAGACTCTGGAAGTCGACCTGCCGGCGGTGATCACGACGGATCTGCGGTTGAACGAGCCGCGTTACGTCAAGCTGCCGGACATCATGAAGGCGAAGAAGAAGCCGCTCGAGACCCTGACGCTCGCTGCGCTCGGCATCGAGCAGCGGCAACGCCTGAAGCTCACGCGCTTCGAGCCACCCCCACAGCGTCAGAAGGGTATCAAGGTGAAGGACGCCGCGGAGCTGGTTGCGACACTGAAGAGCAAAGGGCTGCTGTAGCCATGAGCACTATCCTGATCGTTGCCGAGCACGACGGTGCGCATCTCAATCCCAGCACCGCCAAGTGCGTGACCTGTGCCGCTGCAATCCCGGACGCGGAGATTACCGTTGCAGTGTGCGCAGCCGAAGCGGGCTCGGTCGCCACTGAAGCCGCGGCGCTCAACGGTGTGACACGCGTACTCGCTGTCGAGCATCCCGCGAACGCTCACCTGCTGGCAGCGACTCTTGCGCCGCAGATCGTGGCGCTCGCCGGCAATTTCACCCACGTGTTGGGACCCTCGACGACGTTCGGCAAGGATCTGATACCGCGCGTCGCTGCCCTGCTCGACACGGCCCAGATCAGCGACATCATGGCGGTCGAGAGCGCAACGCGCTTTCGCCGCCCGATCTATGCCGCCAACGCCATCGTGACAGTGGAGGTCGACGCCGGCGCCAAGGTCGTTGGCACCGTGCGCACGGCATCTTTCCAGCCTGCTTCGACCGGAGGATCGGCTTCCATCGAGAAGATCACCACCAACGCGCAGATCCCGTCACATACCCGCTTCGTGTCGGTTTCGGCTGCGAAGAGCGACCGGCCGGACCTGCAGACCGCCTCGCGGGTGATTTCGGGCGGACGCGCATTGGGCAGCGCGGAAGCGTTCCAGACGCTCTACAGCTTTGCAGACAAGCTGGGCGCTGCGGTGGGTGCCTCACGCGCCGCGGTCGATGCAGGCTACGCCCCCAACGAGCTGCAAGTCGGCCAGACCGGCAAGATCATCGCGCCGGAGCTCTACATCGCGATCGGGATCTCGGGGGCGATCCAGCACCTGACGGGCATCAAGGATGCCCGCACCATCGTCGCCATCAACAAGGATTCCGAAGCGCCGATCTTCGAGGTCGCCGACGTCGGTCTCGTCGGCGACCTCTTCCAGATAATCCCAGAGTTGGAACGGCTTCTCGGCTAGGGCTACAACTGCCCCAGGATGTGCTCCGCAGCCGAGACCTTGAATTGGCCCGGCTCCTCGACGTTCACGCTCTTGAGCACGCCGTCATCGACGACCACCGCAAAGCGCTGGCCACGCGTGCCCATCCCGAACTTGCGGGCATCCAGCTCCAGACCCAGCGCCTTCGCGTAGTCGCCGTTGCCGTCTGCGAGCATCGTCACCTTGTCACCGACGCTCGAGGCCTTGCCCCACGCGTTCATGACGAAGACGTCGTTGACGGACATGCAGGCGATGGTGTCGACGCCCTTCGCGCGGATCTGATCGGCGAGCTGCACGAAGCCCGGCAGATGCTTGGCATCACAAGTGGGCGTGAACGCACCGGGCACGGAGAACAGCACGACCTTCTTGCCCTTGAAGAGGTCTTCGGTCGAGACCTCCTTCGGTCCGTCCTTGGTCATCACCTTCAGGGTGCCCGAGGGCATCCGATCGCCCACCTTGATCGCCATGAGACTTCTCCTAACGGTTATCGGCGCGCGCCAATCAGGCTTCGCCACCCGAGCGGGCACGCAGGCTCCAGAGGGTCGCGAGTCGCACGAGAGTCGGATCACCCTTCACGGACCTGAAGGACTTCAGAGCCGCTGCCTTGTCACCCTTTTTGAGCTCGGCAATGCCGAGCAGCAGCTGCGCTTCCGAAGGGCTCTTCAGGCCACCCTTGGAGATGCCCTGGTTGAGGGCCGTGATCGCCTTGTCGTACTGCTGGTAGCCGAAGTAGGCGAGGCCGAGGCCCACGTCCTGCTGGCCATTGCTCGAGGCAGCCGCCTCGCGCGCGTTTTTGCTCAATGTCTTCTGATCCCGTTCCGATGCCCGCTTGGCATCGGTGAGCAACCGCTGCGCCTTACCCTTCATGCGCGCATCGGGGAAGATGTTCTGCTGGAGCCCCTTCTCGATCGCCTGCTCGGCCTCACCCGGGGAGCCTGCCTCGATCGCAAGCTGCGCGAAGTCGGTGTAGTCCTCCGGACGCTTCAGGACGTTGACCTCGGAGGCCAGGCGATACGTCTGCAGCAGGTTGTGGTCGCTCTTGACCGTCTTGAACATGGAGTAGAGCAGCTGCTGCCAGTACTCCGACTTCGGATGGTAGACGACGAGCTGCTGCAGCGCATCGTCGGTGCAATCCTCGTTGTTCATCTTGAGGCAGGCGCTGAGGAGCAGCTGCAACGACTCATTTGCAGGCGTCAGGCCCTTCTTCTGGGCCGCATCGATCTGCGACTTCTCGAAGCGCACCACGCCCTTCCAGTCGTTCTTCAGGTAGTAGGCCTGCGCGACCAGAGTCGGCATCTGCGCATCCGCCCAGCCCTTGTCGATCGCCTCCGTGCCGTACTGGATCGCCTTGTCGTAGTTCTTGATCTGGTAGTTGAGCTGCGCGACGGCCACCGTGTGCTGCCGGGTCTCATCGGGAGTGAGGAAGCCGTCGTTCAACTCCGACTCGAGCGCCTTGGCGGCCTGCGGGTACTGCTTGGTCCGCACGTAAGCGTAACCTTGCATCTCATGGATGAGGTGCTGCTCGTACGGGCTCTTCTTCGGCATCCCGTCCGCCTCCTGCAGCTTCGCGAGCGCCGTGCTGTAGTCGCCCTTTTGCAGGGCCTCCTGTGCGGCCTTGAGCGGCTTGCCGACCTCGCGGCTGACGGTGTGCGCGGGCTTGTCCGCCGCCTGCGCCGGTGTGACACCGGCGAGGCCGGCGCCACAGAGGACCGCTGCGCCGAGGGCGGCCCCGGCAACCAGGTTACGTTTGAGCTTCATGAAATCGTCTCGCATGGGGTGATTCACTGCTCTCGATTCGCTATTGGGCAAATTCGGAAGTGTTGACGAAGCCGATCTTCGTCATCCGGTTGCGCTGAGCCGAGGCGAGCACCTTCGCCACGACGTCGTACTTGGCCATGCCGTCGGGGTTCAGGTGGATCTCCGGCTGCGGGACCTTGCTCGACTCACTGGCGAAGTAGCCGTCGAGCTGCTGCATGCTGACCGGGGTACCGTTCCAGACGACGGTGCCGTCGAAGTCGATCTCCAGGTCGATCACCTCGGGCTGCACGTTCTGCGGCGGCGGTTGATTCTGCTGCGGCAGATCGAGCTTCACCGCGTGCGTCATGACGGGCAGGGTGATGATGAGCGTCACGAGTAGCACCAGCAGGACGTCGATGAGCGGCGTCGTGTTGATGTCGCACATGGGGCCCGCGCTCGAACCCCCGACATTGATGGCCATGCTTCAGAACTCCTCAATGCACTCCGAGCGCGCTGCGATCGGGTTCGGTGATGAAGGCTACCTTGACCATCCCGCCGCGCTGCAGCTCATAGAGCACGTGGCCGATGGACTTGTAGCTGGCGTTCAGATCGCCGCGGATGTGGATCTCCGGCTGCGGGTTTCTCACCGCCTGCTGCTCGATCATGGTCAGCAGCTGATCGCTGCTCGGGATCTGCTTGTCGTTCCAATACACGTTGCCGGCGACATCCACCGCGATGGTGATGTCCTTGGGCTTGGTCTGCGTCGGAATGTTGTTGGCATTCGGCAGCTTCACCGGGACGGTCTTGGTGATCACCGGAATGGTGATGAGGAAGATGATGAGGAGCACCAGCATGACGTCGACCAGCGGCGTCGTGTTGATGCTTGCCATCACGCCCGGCTCATCGCCCGAATCCTGTCCGACATTCATCGACATAACTGCAAGCTCCTCACAACCCGCGCGCGGCCGGGGTCCAGCCACACCTGCCGCGCGATCGACTCAGCCCGGGAGCCGGCTCCGCGCAATGCGCGGGGCCGGCCTCGCCGTACTCTCGTGATTTCGACCAATCGCTCATTTACGGGCGGCAGCGGCAGCGGCAGCGGCCGCCGGACGGGCACCTCCACCGACCTCGGGGCCGGCGCTCACGCGCGCACCGCTGACGAGATACGCGTGCAGATCGCCCGCGAAATTCCGCAGGGCATCCTGCAGGATCTTGTTGCGGCCGAGCAGCCAGTTGTAGCCCCACACCGCGGGCACCGCGACGAACAGGCCGAGCGCCGTCATGATGAGCGCGCCACCGACCGGGCCTGCAACCTTGTCGATGCTCGCCTGACCGGCCAGGCCGATCGCGATGAGAGCGTTCATGACGCCCCACACCGTGCCGAAGAGGCCGACGAAGGGAGCGGAAGAGCCGACGGTGGCCAGGAAGCCCAGCCCCTTGCTCATGTTGCTGTTGACCTGATCGACCGACCGCTGCAGCGACATGGTGACCCACTCATGCATGTCGATGCGATCGGTCAGGCGCCCCTCATGGTGCGATACGGCGCGCAGTCCGTCCTCGGCGACGGCACGGAAGTTATCGCCCTTCTTCAGGCGCTCGACGCCATCCTTGATCGAAGGCGCAGACCAGAACTGCTTTTCTGCAGCGCGCGCGGACTTCTTGATGCGGCTCTGATCCCACAGCTTCGTCAGGATGATGTACCAGGACATCAGTGACATCAGAAGCAGCAGGACGACGACACTTTGAGCGACGATGTCGCCGGAGTTGATGATGCCGGCCAGGCCGTACGGATTGTTGACGGTTGAGATGGCTTGATTACCCATAATTTCCTCGAATCACGAAAGGGCCGCGCTGGACGTTGCGGCATCGAAAGGCAGATTCATAAGAGAGAGCCAGGACGTTCAGAAACTGTCGGTGAGCTGGAACTTGATCGGAAGGGCGGTGCACACGGTCACGGCCTGACCGTTACGTGTCTCCGGCGAGAAATGTCCTGAGGTGCCGCGCGCGTATCGGAGCGCGGCCTGATCGAGCCGCGAGCTGCCGGAGCTTTTCTGGATCTCCGGGTTGCCGACCACGCGGCCGCCATCGCCGATGCAGAGCTTCACGTATGCCGTACCCTGCTCGCCCAGGCGGCGGGAGGCGTCCGGATAATAGTCGTCCGTCGGCGGCAGGGAGCCCTTGACCGACAGCGGGGTGACGCGCGCCGGCGCCGGCGCCGGCGCCGCCCTCACCACTTTCTTCACCACGGTGATGGCGTGGGTCTGCGACTCCTGCGGGATGTTGATGTTCACCACCGGAGGCGGCACTTCCACCTGCTGTCGCTGCAGCTGGGGCGGCGGCGGCGGCGGCGGCTTCAGCTGCTGCTTGGTCTGTTGCACGACCGATGTCTGAATGGGTGGCGCGACCATCTCAATGGCCCGCTGGGCCAGCCCGGTCGCCAGCACCCACGCGAGGAACACGTGCAGGGCAATGATGGCGAAAAGGACGATCGTGCGGCGTGTGAGGAGCTGGGTGTCTTGTACGTAAGCGCTCATGAGTTACTGGTCAGGCGTCGCTGTTGCAAGTCCGCAATTGCCGAATCGGAACGTAAGCGGTGCAAAGTAACCGTCTTTCTATCTGCCCGCAAGCGTCCCATCCGGACCCGATCTTGCCGGCGGTGCGGTCCGCCGACTCATTGATACCCCTGATGTGCGCATGCGCCGATCCCCAGGCCGACGCGCACGAAATGGTCCTCTTCCCCTCAAACTGGTTCAGTGTCGCGTCGCCGCGATGGCACGGAGCCATGGGCGCGCGTCGCCTGCATCTGTGGATGCGTGGGCGAACTCTAACCGCTGCTCCGCACACTGACAACTGCATGACGCTTCGATACTGAACCGAGATTAGGCCGGCCAGCGCGACCGGGGTCGGGCTGCCGCGAAAGTCTGTCCGGTCACCGCACCGCCGGAGGCGCTGCCGACCAGGGCCGCGTACTTCGCCAGCACCCCTGCGGTCGCGAAGGGCTTGCGCGGTTTCCACTTGGCACGCCGCCGGCGCAGCTCCGTCCCCGAAAGCTCCGCGCGGATCTGCCGCCGCTGTGCATCGATGATGATCCGGTCACCGTTGCGCAGCAACCCGATGGGGCCGCCCACCGCCGCCTCCGGGGCGATATGTCCAACCACGAATCCGTGGCTGCCGCCGGAGAAGCGCCCGTCCGTTATCAGCGCAACCTTGTCCGCCAGGCCACGCCCGACGATGGCGCCCGTAGGACTGAGCATCTCGCGCATGCCAGGACCGCCGACAGGACCCTCGTTGCGGATGACGACGACATCGCCCGCACGCACTCGCCCGGAAAGGATGGCCGCGGTCGCCTGCTCCTCCCCGTCGAATACCCGGGCGGTGCCCTCGAAGGCCTCACCCTCTTTGCCGGAGATCTTGGCGACCGCCCCTTCGGGAGCCACGTTGCCGTAGAGAACGACAAGGTGACTGTCCTTCCTGAGCGGCTGTGACAGGGGCCGCACGATGTCCTGTTTAGCAATATACGTGCCTGTTTCCGCAAGGTTTTCCCCCACGGTGCGGCCCGTCACCGTCAGGCACTCGCCATGCAGCAGCCCGCCTTCGAGCAGCATTTTCATGAGCGGCTGGATACCCCCGATGGCGACGAGCTCCGACATCAGGTACCGCCCGCTTGGCTTCAGGTCCGCGAGCACGGGGACTCTCCTGCCGATTCGAGTGAAATCATCGAGGTGAAGTTTCACACGCGCATCGTGCGCGATCGCGAGCAGATGCAGCACGGCATTGGTCGAGCCGCCGAGGGCGATCACCACGGTAATCGCGTTCTCGAAGGCCTTGCGGGTGAGGATGTCGCGCGGCCGGATCCCCTGCCGCACCAGGGAGACGACCGCCTCGGCCGCCCGGCGGCAATCGCCCCGCTTTTCGGCGCTCACGGCCTCCTGGGCGGAGCTGCCGGGGAGCGACAGGCCCAGCGCCTCGATGGCCGAGGCCATGGTGTTGGCCGTATACATGCCGCCGCAGCTTCCCGGCCCCGGAATGGCCGTCCGCTCGATCTCGGCGAGCTGCTCGTCGGTGATCCTGCCCGCCGCGCGGGCGCCGACCGCCTCGAAAACTGTGACGATGTCGCGGCGCGCGGCGCCGGGGCGGATGGTGCCGCCGTAGACGAACACCGCCGGGCGATTGAGTCGTGCCATCGCCATGGCGCATCCGGGCATATTTTTGTCGCAGCCGCCGATCGCGACGAAGCCGTCGAAGCCCTCAGCACCGACCACCGTTTCGATCGAGTCCGCGATCACCTCCCGGGAGACCAGCGAATAGCGCATGCCCGGAGAGCCCATGGCGATGCCGTCGGAGACCGTGATGGTGTTGAAGAGCACTCCCTTGCCGCCGGCCGCATCGGCGCCCGCGACCGCTTCGCGGGCCAGCTCGCCGATGTGCATGTTGCAAGGTGTTACATTTGCCCACGTCGAGGCGATGCCGATCTGCGGTTTGGCGAAATCCTCGTCCTTGAATCCGACGGCCCGCAACATGGAGCGCGAGGGCGCCTGCTTGATGCCATCGACCACCCGCCGCGAGTGCTCGCGCGGATCTATCCCCCGGGATTTCGCCATCGCCCCTCGAAAACGGCCGCTGAAGAGTCAGCCTTTTAGCTTAGCACTGGTAACGCAACCGTATCAGCTCGAAGAGGCCGCGCACGCACTGTGCTTCCGCGCCCACTGGCCGGCCGGGGCGCTCTTTGCCGTTCCATGCATAGAGGTCGAGATGCAACCACTGCGTCGTCTCGGTGACGAACCGTCTCAGAAACAGAGCAGCGATGATCGAGCCGGCGAACGGCGTCGGGGCGACGTTGCCGAGATCCGCGACCTTGCTCGCGAGCTCCTCGTCGTATCCGGGCCAGAGCGGCAGCGGCCAGACAGGATCACTCTCTTTCTCCCCGACCCTGCGCAGCTCCTCGAGCAGCGTCTCGCTCGGGGAGTAGACCGCGGGCAGCTCGGGGCCGAGCGCCGTACGAGCGGCGCCGGTGAGCGTTGCCAGATCGATGAGGAGGTCCGGGCGCTCGGCATCGGCCTCGGCCAGCGCGTCGGCCAGGACGAGGCGCCCCTCGGCATCGGTATTTCCTACCTCCACCGTGAGTCCCTTGCGCGACCGCAGCACGTCGCCAGGCCGATAGGCGGCCCCTCCGACGCTGTTCTCGACGGCAGGGATGAGTACACGAAGGTGCACGGGGAGCTGCAGCCGCATGATGAGGTCGGCGAGCCCGAGAGCACACGCGGCACCCCCCATGTCCTTCTTCATGAGGAGCATGCCGGCAGAGGTCTTGAGGTCGAGCCCTCCGGTATCGAAGCAGACACCCTTGCCGACCAGGGTCACCCGCGGAGCATCCCGCTCGCCCCAGCGCAGATCGATGAGCCGGGGCTCGCGGCGGCTCGCGCCCCCGACGGCGCGCAGCATCGGGTAGCCGGCGAGCTCGCCACCGGCCAGCACCTGACAGCGTGCCCCGCGGCGCTTCGCCAGACTCAGCGCCGCCTCGGCGAGCTCCTCGGGCCCCATGTCATTGGCGGGGGTGTTGATGAGATCGCGCGCCAGTGTGGTAGCACCCGCGGCCGCGTCCGCATATCGGACATCCGCGCCGCTCGGCGGCACCAGCGCCGCTCTCGGCGGCTGCGGCCCGTCGAGCCGATAGCGGCTCATCCGATAGGCCCCCATGAGCCATCCCAGGAGAAAGCGCGTCGCGGCATCGGGCATGAGCGGGGTGGCCAGACGCCACGACTGTGCCGGGAGCCTGTCGGAGAGCCCTGCGGCGTGCCAGAGAGTCAGGTCGTCGGCGGACACCAGCGCCCCCAGGCCGACCACCGCGCCGCCGATGTGTCCGTCCGGCGCAGGCAGGCTCAGGACGCGGTGCCGCTCTGCCTGAAAGCCGTGCGTCCTCACCCAGGTAACGACCGCAGCCGGCTGCCCGGCGAGCCAGCTCGGCAGCTCGCCTTCGGTGACGATCCAGAGCGGCCGGCTATCCGCCACCTCGGCGCTCAGCAACTTCTCTTGGGACACCAGGGCAGCATAGCGGACGTGGAGCGGCGTTGCTCGGCCCCTCCTTGCGAGGTGAATCGTTGACAAAGCCGCGACGGATGTGCTCCTATCGGTAACATCATTCGCCCTTTTGGCATTCAACCCAGGCACTGAGCCGTGGCACCCAAGGCAGAGATCCGCGTGAGCTTCGTAGCGTCCGCAACGCTACGCGCCCTGCTGCGTCCTCTGCTGGTACTGCCTATTGGAAAGCTGCTCCTGGCGAGCAGCCGGTGCGGGGACCTCGCGCACGCCTGAGACACCCTCGGGCAGGGTGAGAGAAGACACCAAACCCCGCACCGGCAGAGCCGATGCGGGGTTTTCGTTTTTTTTGGTTTGGCCAGACAGGGCTTCACCCGTTTGGCGGATCTGACTGGTCGGACCCTTTGAATGTTGGGAGTGAGTGAGATGAAGCTCTATTCGCAGAAAGACGTCGACAGGAAAGCCCTGCGGGGCGCGCGTATCGCGGTGCTCGGGTATGGCAGCCAGGGCCGCGCGCATGCGCTCAATCTGAAAGACAGCGGCTTCGATGTCATCGTCGGGGTACGCAAGGCGGGCACGGGTTGGAAAAAGGCAAGGAAGGACGGCCTGGAAGTCGCCGAGCCGGCAGCCGCCGCCCGTGGAGCCGATCTCATCGCCATGCTGGTGCCCGATCTCGCTCAGAAATCGCTCTACGAGAGTATCGAGCCTGCGCTGAAATCCACCGCCACCCTGCTGTTCGCACATGGATTCAACATCCACTTCAAGCAGGTGAAGCCCCGCAAGGACCTGGATGTCGTGCTGATCGCCCCGAAGGGCCCGGGCGATCTGGTGCGCCGGCAATACCAACAGGGCCGCGGCGTACCCTGCCTCATCGCCGTCGCCCAGGATGCGACGGGCAAGGCACATGCCAAGGCGCTGGCGTACGCGCACGGCATCGGCGGCACCCGTGGCGGAGTGCTGGAGACGACCTTTGCGGAGGAGACCGAGACCGATCTCTTCGGCGAGCAGGCGGTGCTCTGCGGTGGCGCCACGGAGCTCGTCGTCAAAGGGTTCGAGACCCTGGTCGAAGCAGGCTACCAACCGGAGGTCGCCTACTACGAGTGCCTGCACGAGCTGAAGCTCATCGTCGATCTGCTGCACGAGGGCGGGCTGCGCAAGATGCATCAGTTCATCAGCGAGACCGCCAAATACGGCGATCTCACCCGGGGTCCGCGCATCGTCAACGACCGGGTGAAGAACGAGATGCGCAAGGTGCTGAAAGAGGTGCAGACCGGGAAGTTCGCGCGCCAGTGGATCGAGGAGAACGCCGCCGGACGCAAGAGCTATCAGAAGCTCCTCGCGAACGACATCGGGCACCCGATCGAGAAAGTCGGCGAGGCGTTGCGCGCCCGCATGCCCTGGCTCAACGAGAAGCGCGCCTGAGA
>Ga0134128_10001919_pt1 | contig 26183 bp, 23 predicted proteins | sample KB31754_FD_96462 | JGI IMG/M metagenome (GOLD analysis project Ga0134128, IMG submission 96462) | Terrestrial soil microbial communities with excess Nitrogen fertilizer from Kellogg Biological Station, Michigan, USA - KB3-175-4 | ecosystem: Environmental > Terrestrial > Soil > Unclassified ...
CAGGCGCTTCGAAGACCTGATGTGCGCGTTGCCCGTAATGCCGGCTCCTGCGGAAATCGCAAAACTTTCGCGCCGGGTTGTGGTCAACTAGGCGCATGTCCATCCACTCTGCTTCGATATCGGCCGGTTCCAGCGCGCTGCCTGTGCCCACTAGCGACGGCGCGCAGGTCAGCGAGCTGTCCGCACGATTCACCGCGCTGCGTCAGGCGCTGGATACGGAGGTCATAGGCCAGCCCGCGCTTACCGAACGTCTGTTGATTGCGCTGCTGGCCGATGGCCATTTGCTGGTCGAAGGCGCGCCGGGCTTGGCCAAGACCACGGCAATCAAGGCGCTGGCCACGCGTATCGAAGCGGATTTCCACCGCATCCAGTTCACCCCGGATCTGCTGCCCGCCGATCTCACCGGCACCGACGTGCTTCGGCCGCAAACGGGCGTATTCGAATTCGAGCGCGGCCCGCTGTTCCACAATCTGGTGCTGGCCGATGAAATCAATCGCGCACCGGCCAAGGTCCAATCCGCGCTGCTGGAAGCAATGGCCGAGCGCCAAGTCACCATCGGCCGGCGCTCGTGGCCATTGCCGAAACTGTTCCTGGTGATGGCCACGCAGAACCCGATCGAGCAGGAGGGCACTTTTCCCCTCCCCGAAGCGCAGCTCGACCGCTTCCTCATGCATGTGCCGGTGCATTATCCGCAGGCCGGCTCGGAGCGCGCAATTCTGAAGCTCGCCCGCGAACGCGCGCGCGCGGATCTGTCGGAACACGCGCCAACGCCACGGCTGCTGTCGCAGGCCGATGTATTCGCCGCGCGTGCGCAGGTGCTGGATGTACACCTCGCCGACGGTCTGGAGGAGTACATCGTGCAGCTGGTACTGGCGACGCGCGATCCGCGCCCGTTCGATCTCAAGCTGGGCGGCAAGATCGCCTGGGGCGCGAGCCCGCGCGCCACGATAGCGCTGGAGCGCGGCGCGCGCGCGCGGGCCTGGCTCGCCGGGCGCGACTACGTCCTGCCCGAGGACGTGCAGACCCTCGCACCCGACGTATTGCGTCATCGCGTGCTGCTCGGATACGAAGCGGAAGCCGAAGGCCTGCGCGTGGACGACGTGGTGACACGGCTGTTGGAGCGCGTGCCATTGCCGTGAGCCGCTGATGGAAAGCAGCACTGCAAGCAATGGCGCGGCGACGGTCCGACTTGCCGAACTCGTCGCTTTGCGAAATCAGGCACTGCGATTGCGTGCGGCCGGCGCGCGAGTGCAGACGCCGCTGGCCGGAGCGCACACTTCGCACTTGCGCGGGCGCGGCATGGATTACGCCGAATCGCGCATCTATCAATCCGGTGACGACGCTCGCGCGATCGACTGGCGGCGAACTGCGCGCAGCGGGCGCATGCATACCAAATTGTTCCGCGAGGAACGCGAGCGCAGCCTGCTGCTGTTGATGGACACGAATGCTTCAATGCGCTTCGGCACCCGCGTGCGTTTCAAGTCCGTGCAGGCCGCACGCGTGGCCGCGCTGGCCGCATGGAGCGCTGCGCGTGCTGGCGATCGCGTCGGCGCAATGGCGTTCGGCGCGCTGAATCAGGCGGTGCCGCCGCGCGGCGGCGATCACGGCGTGCTGGGCGTGTTGGGCGCATTGGCCCGCTGGGATAAGTCTGGCGTGGACACAAGCGAATCACTTTCCACTGCGCTGATCCGCGCGCACCGGCTGACGTTATCGGGTAGCCGGGTGCTGCTGATTTCAGATGGCTTGTGTGTGGATGAAGGTGCACGCGCGGCCTTGTTGCGTCTTGCGCGACGAGCCGAAGTACTGGTGCTGATCGTGGCCGATGCGCTTGAGCTGAGCGCGCCACCTCCGGGAAGCTACGCGTTCGAAACGCCGCGTGGCCGTGTGCAGGCGACGTTGTATGCGCCCGCGCAACGTCTGCAATTCAGGGATAGCCTGGCGGCCGGTCACCGCGCTCTCGCGACGGTGTGCGACGCGGCCGGCGTGCGCTGGCGTCGGGTCGCCGCCGGTGAAGACCCATCGTCGGCTTTGTCCGCTCTGCTCAATCCGCAGCGAGGCCGGCGATGAGCGCTGGCGGGCCGGTCTTGCGCGATATCCACCTGCCACAGGTTCCGTGGTGGCCACCGGCGATCGGCTGGTGGGTGCTGGCGGCGTTGCTGTTGGTGGTTATCTGTGCGAGCGTGATTTTCGTGATTCGCGCGCGCGGCCGAATGCGGCCCCGTCGCGCAGTGAGGCGCGAACTGGGTGCGCTGGCTTCGCGCTTTGCGCGGGATGGCGATGCCGTGGCATTGGCGGCCGGCCTTTCGCGGTTGTTGCGGCGGATTGCGCTGATGCTCGAACCTGCCGCCGCGGCGCGCAACGCCGATGCATGGCGTGCCTTTCTGCAACAACGCGCGCCGGATGCATTCAATGGTGACCAACTTGCCGCGTTGCTGGAAGCGCCGTATCGCGCTCACGCAGTGTTCGATGGCGAAGCACTGCTCGCCGCGACAGATCGCTGGTGCGCCAGTGCGTTGCAAAGGAGAATCCGGCAGCCGACATGATCAGCTTCGCCTGGCCATGGATGTTCGCACTGCTGCCGTTGCCGTGGCTGGCGTGGCGCTTGCTACCGCCTGCGCCGGCTGCGGCAATGCGTCTGCCCCACCACATCGCGCCCGCGCAGGCCTCGGCGGGGCATGGCGCAGGCCGCTGGCGTTTGCCGATCGCGCTATTGGCGTGGGTGCTCGCGGTCGCGGCGGCGGCTCGTCCGCAGCAGGTCGCGCCACCGGAAGCGCTGGTGCGCAGCGGGCGTGCGCTGATGCTGGCAGTGGATGTCTCGGGCAGCATGGCGATACAGGACATGCCACTCGCTGCGCAGATGGTCAGCCGTTTCGCCGCAGTCAAGGCGATCGCCGGTGGTTTCATCGCACAGCGGCAAGGCGATGAAGTCGGGCTGGTGCTGTTCGGCACGCACGCCTACCTGTTGACGCCGCTGACCTTCGACGTCGCCACGGTCGCCAAGCAACTTGATGGTGCGGCGATTGGCTTGGCTGGACGCGAAACCGCGCTGGGGGACGCGATCGTGCTGGCGAGCAAACATCTTTCCCGGCTGCCCGCGCGCTCGCGTGTACTGGTGCTGCTGACAGATGGCGTCAACACCGCGGGCTCGATCGCGCCGGCGGATGCCGCGCAACTCGCCAAGGCCGCCGGCGTGCGCATCTATACCATCGGCATCGGCTCCGCGGGCGGGGAGACCTTGAGCATCTTCGGCACCCGGATCCCCGCGCCGGATGAGGACCTCGATGTTTCCACGCTGAGTTCGATCGCGCAACAGACCGGCGGCAAGTTTTTTCGCGCGGCCGACGCGGATCAGCTCGCCGATGCCTATCGCGCGATCGATGCGCTGGAGCCGCTCGCGCGCGGCGACGCGCTGCTGCGCCCGCGCGAGGAGCGTTACCCCTGGCCGCTCGCGGCCGCTCTGCTGCTGGGTTGCACGTTGCTTCCGTGGCGCGCGATGCGGATGGCGGCGACATGATCGCGCAACTGCATTTTTTGCGGCCCTGGTGGTGGCTGGCAATGCTGTCGTTGCCGCTGATCCTGCTTGCCTTGACGCGCAGCGGCGGTGGCCGCGCGGCGCTGGCGAGATTGGCGGATGCAAGCCTGCTGCCGCATCTGGTACGCGATACGGATGCGCGCCGGCATTGGGCCTTGTTGCTTGCGTCCGCGATCTGGCTGTTGGCGGTCGCGGCACTGGCGGGTCCAGCGTGGCAGCGTGCGCCCACGCCGCTGTACGCCAACGGGGCAGCGCGCGTGATCGCACTGTCGCTGTCCGACGACATGCGTGCGCAGGACCTGAAGCCCGACCGCATGACCCGCGCGCGTTATGCAGTGCGCGATCTGCTGGAGGCCGCGGGCGATGCACGCAGCGCGCTGATCGGCTATGCCGGGGATGCTTTCGTGGTCGCGCCGCTGACGCCTGACAAACAGACTGTGCTCAATTTGCTGGATGCACTGAGTCCGGATGTAATGCCCGCGCCCGGCAACAATGCCGCGCGCGCGATCGAGCAGTCGCTTGCATTGTTGCAACAGGCGCACGTCAGCGGTGGCGAGATCGTGCTGGTAAGCGATGATGCGGATCACGCAGCGGTGGAAGCAGCGCGCAACGCGCGCGCGGCGGGCGTGCGCGTGGATGTGCTCGGCGTCGGCTCGACGCAGGGTGCGCCGGTGCCATTGCCGGATGGCGGGTTCCAGCATGACAGCGGCGGCGTGCACATTGCGCGTCGCAATGACGCTGCGTTGCGCGATGTGGCGAGCGCGGGCGGAGGACGCTACGCGCCCCTGCAGGGCGACGGTAGCGGTGTGGCCGCGCTTGGCGCCCCGCCGGCAACGCAGGGTTCAGATGCCGCGCACCAGCAGGCAAACGTCTGGCGCGATGGCGGTGCGTGGTTGCTTATTCCATTGCTGCCGCTTGTGGCGCTCGCGTTCCGGCGCGGCTGGCTGTGCGTGCTGGCGCTGATGTCGGTGACACCGCTGGCGCATTCGGCGGGCTGGAATGATCTGTGGGCGCGCCCGGATCAGCGCGCATTGCACGCACTGCAGCAGGGTGACTACGGTCGCGCCGACAAGCTGGCGCACGATCCCGAGTTGCGCGGCGCGGTGGCGTATCGGCGAGGTGATTACGCCGCTGCGGCCGATCAATTCGCGCGGTCCGACAGCGCGCGATCCGAGTACGATCTCGGCAATGCGCTGGCGAAGAACGGCAAATACAACCAGGCCATTGCAGCTTACGATCGCGCGTTGCGGCGCGATCCGCGGCTCGCCGATGCGCGCGCCAACCGGCAGGCGGTGCTGGATTGGCTGAAGCGGCATCCGCGGCAGTCGCAAGCGTCCGGCAATCAGGGCACGCAAGGCAATCCATCGGGCGCCTCACGACAGGGCTCCAGCTCGTCTTCATCCGGCAACCCGCAGCAGGCCTCCGCGTCCAACGGCAAAGATGGCAGCGCCGACGATGCCCGCAATCAGCGCGCGCAGGCCGGCGCCAATCAGGGCCACTCCAGTGATGCGCAGAACGCCGATAGCGCGGCGGGCAAGGCCGCCAGCGGGGGAGAGGGCGCCGGCGACAGCGGTGCGTCTGTTGCAGAGGACGCCCAGCAGCGTACGCAGGTGCAGCGCGCGCAGCAGGCGTTGCGGCAGGAACTTGCGCAGCGGCAGCGTGAAAGCGCGGGTGCTGATGCCGCAGGCAAGTCAGCGCAAAATTCGCACGGCGCGTACGCTTTGGGTGCGGAGCAGGCGCATGATGACGACAAGTTCGATCCACAGCAACGCGCGATGTTGAATGCCGTGCCGGACGATCCCGGTGCGCTGCTGCGACGCAAATTCATGTTGGAGTGGCAGCGTCGGCACGGTCAGCCGGCAGACGATGATGGGGGCGAAAGATGATGCGCCGCATGGCCGCGTTGTTCGCCCTTGTGGTGATTGCCTCGTTGGCGCGGGCCGCCGCTCCGGCTGGCGGCCTGCGCGCGTTTCTGGATCGCGACCATGTGACCCTCGGCGATACGGTTGCATTGAATATCGAAGGCGCCAACGCGCTGTCCGCCACGCCGGATCTGTCGCCACTGCAACGGGATTTCGATGTGCTCGGCACGTCGAGTTCAAGCAAGGTGCAGATCGCCAATGGTGCAACGCGCAGCACCACCCAGCTCGGCATCGCACTGCGGCCGAAACATGCCGGCACGCTCACCATTCCCTCGTTGCAGATCGGCAACCTGCGCACGAAGGCACTCACATTGCAGGTGACGCCCGCGCCCACCGGCGCGCAGGGTGGGCCGGGCGATCCGGCATTTCTGGAGGCGAGCGTGGATTCTCCAGCGCCCTATCTCGGCCAGCAGGACATTTACACGTTGAAGCTGTTCTACACCGGCAGCCTGACCGGTGGACAGCTCGAGGATCCGCAGGCCGACGGCGCGCAACTGATCCATCTGGATAGCGATACGCGTTATCAGACCACGCGCAACGGCCAGACTTACCAGGTGGTCGAGCGGCATTACGCGCTGATCCCGCAGCGGGCTGGGCGTATCGTGGTGCGCGGGCCAACTTTTCTGGGCCAGATGTTGGCGCCCGGCGGCAACGACCCGTTCGACAATTTTCTGGATGACGGCAAACCGGTGCAGGCGCGTGCCGACGATCTGACGCTGCAGTCGCGTGGGGTGCCCGCGGGCGCGGGATCGCCGTGGCTGCCGGCGCAAGCGGTGTCGGTGACATTGAGCGGTTTGCCCCAGGATGGGCGCATCAAGCTGGGCGAGCCGCTGAGCCTGACCTTGCGCGTGGATGCGATTGGCCAGGCGGCGGATCGTCTGCCGGAACCGCAATTGCCGCCGCTGGAAGGCGCGCGCGTGTATCCGGACAAGACCCGTGATGCCACCCGTGATGACGGTCGCTGGTTGCATGGTACGCGCACGCGCAGCTTCGCCATCGTGCCCAGTCGCACCGGGCAACTGATAATTCCGGCGATCACGTTGAATTGGTGGAACACCGCGCAGGATCATGCCGAACAGGCGCGTGCACCGGCGCACAGGTTGACCGTGGTCGGCGCAGCAGGCGGCACCCCGGCAACACCCGCGCCGCCCGCAGCGATGGGGACCGGCAATGCGCCGGTAAAATTCGCCGCCGCACCCACGCACGAAGCGCTGTGGCGCGCAATAGCGGTTGCGTCGCTTGCGTTGTGGACAATCGTGCTCACGGCCTTTGCGTGGTGGCGCCTGCACCGGCGAAGCAAACCCGCGTTTGGTGAATCGGCAGCGCCGCCCGCGGCATCGAACCGTGCGCGTGACGTGCAGCGCCGCGCATTGCAGGCCGCACATGAAAACGATGTGGCTTCATGCGAACGCTCATTGCTGGAATGGGCGCGCGCGGTGCATCCCGACGTCCGCCATCTCGGCGAATTGCGCGAAGGGTTATCGGATCCCGCCCAACGCGCAGCGCTGGAGCAACTTGAACGTGCACGCTGGAAGGATGGCGACACGCGGGCTGCCTGTGCGGCGGTGGCGCAAGCGTTCGCGAACGGCTTCGCGTGGAACGATGCGTGCGTCGCCGAAGGACCCGATGAGGGATTGCCGCCGCTGTACCCGGGCGTGTGAACTGCCGCTCCGGTAAAGCTCTGGAGCAGCGTTGCACGAAGAAACTGGCGGCAAGGCGCGCAGTGGCGGATCCGCATTGGGATCCGCGGTCACTACACGGCGCCAGAAGGTACCGGTAAGTGCAACCGCTCCGCTGCCTCGCGCCATTCGCGCGCCATCTCGCGGTCGAACGCGCACAGCACGACCCGACGCGGTGTGCGCGTCAACGTGATTTCATCCGCGATCACCGTCAACCCGATCGCGGCGGCGGCATCACGCGGGTAGCCATAGATGCCGCAACTGATCGCGGGAAACGCAATGCTGTCGATGCCGTGGATACGCGCCAGTGCCAGCGTGTTGCGATGGCAGGCCGCCAGCAATTCCGGCTCACCCGCATCGCCACCACGCCAGACCGGACCGACTGTGTGGATGACGAAGCGAGCGTGCAATTCGAAGCCGGGCGTGATGCGCGCGTCGCCGGTCGGACAACGTATGCCCGGCTGCGATTCCGGAATCGCGCGACAAGCTTGCAGCAGGCGGGGGCCGGCGGCGCGGTGGATCGCGCCGTCGACTCCGCCGCCACCGAGCAGCGATTCGTTCGCGGCGTTGACGATGGCATCGACGCGCAGCGTGGTGATGTCTGCTTGAATGATTTCAATGGACACGAAGCTGCCGCAGGAATCCGTCTGCGCGCGATACGAGCACAATCACTGATCTACGCCTGCCGGCAAGCCGACCACCAAAATCTACACTGACCGCTGCTTCAGCAAATCCCGGATCTCGGTCAGCAACAGCACGTCCGCGGGCGGCGCGGCAGGCGCGGCTGGTTTCTTCGGTACCGCGCGTTCGAGCAGCTTGATCACGATGAATACCGCCAACGCGATGATCAGGAAGCTGATCACCGTGTTGATGAAGGCGCCGTAATTGATCGCGACCAGGTGCTTGGGGTCGGGCGAATCCTTGATGATCCACCTCAGGTCGGAGAAGTCGATCCCGCCGACCAGGACCCCGATGGGAGGCATGAGAATGTCGTTGACGAATGACGTGACGATCTTCCCGAATGCGGCGCCGATGACCACGGCAACCGCCAGATCCACCACGTTGCCGCGCATGATGAAAGCCTTGAAATCGCTGACGAAGCTCATCGTATGGCCCTCCGTTGTCGGTTCGAAGCCGTCCCTCGCGTCCACTGTAGCGCAGTGACAAATCGGCAGCCAAACAGGCGATTCAGATGAGTCTGCCTTCCAGCGTGGCAACGCCTTCCAGCTCCGCAACGAATGCATCGCCACGCGCGAGCGGGCCGACGCCCGCCGGCGTGCCGGTGAAGATCAGGTCGCCAGCGCGCAACTCGAACAGTTTCGAGAGTTCAGCGATGATCTCGGCGACCGGGAAAATCATCTCGGCGATATCGGTGTGCTGGCGCGGCTCGCCGTTGACATGCAAGGACAAACGCGCACGGCTTGGGTGGCCGATTTCGCCAGCCGTACGCAACGCCGACACGGGCGCGGAATGGTCGAAACCCTTCGCTGCGTCCCAAGGCAGCCCGCTTTTCTTTGCGATCGCCTGCAGATCGCGGCGCGTCAGGTCCAGGCCTACGCCATAGCCATATACACATTCCAGTGCGTGCGACGCGGGAATGTCACGACCGCCGCTCGCCAAGGCAACCACCATTTCCACTTCGTGGTGCAGCTCGCGCGTGGCGGACGGATAGGGAATCTCGCCGCCGCTCGGCACGACCGCGTCGGCGGGTTTGAGAAAAAACACCGGATTGGCTCGGCTGACCGCTTCCGCGCCCATTTCCCTGGCGTGTTCGGCGTAGTTGCGGCCGATGCAGTAGATGCGGTGTACGGGAAAACGCGCTTCGCTGCCCAGGATGGCAAGCGAGGAAACCGGTGCGGGTTCGATGGCGTAACGCATGACTTCAAATCCGGTGAAAACGCGAATGCTAGCGCGCTCCACCCCCGCATGACAGGTGTCAATTACACCGTCTGATGGGCGTGGCTGTCGTCGACATGCTTGTGCTGCCAAGCTATGCCAGACTCGCGCGCCGATGGGCATGGGGAAAGGACTTGAACGAGAGTGATCTGCTGCACCAGTTGCGCATCGACCGCGATCAGCGCGATGACGGTGGCGCGCCGCGTCCGCGCTGGCCGTGGATAATCGGCATTGTCGTGCTGCTGGTAATCGCTGCCGGCGTCGCGGCGTACGTGCTGCGCGGCAGCGCCGTCGAGGTGCAAGCCGCGACCGCGGTCGCGCCTTCCAGCGACAGTGCTGCCGGCGCGGTGTTGCAGGCGACCGGGTACGTGGTGGCCCGGCGCGAAGCGACGGTATCGGCGCAGATCACCGGCACGCTCACCGAAGTGCTCGTCGAGGAAGGCGAGCACGTCAAGAAAGACCAGATCCTTGCGCGCCTGGATGACAGTGGCTACAAGGCCGCGCTGGATACGGCCAAGGCGCAGGAAGCCGCCGCTGTGGCGCAAGTCGGGCAGGCGAGCGCGCAACTGGAGCAGGCGCAACATGACGCTGCGCGGCTGGATTCGATCGCCGCGCGCGGCCTGGTTTCAAAGCAGCAAGCCGAGCAGGCGCGCACCCAGGCGGTGACCGACCGCGCCAGTCTGGAAGCCGCCCGGAAGAATGCGCAAGCCGCCGCCGCGCAGGTTGCTTCGGCGCAGGTCAACTTCGACTACTGCGTGGTGCGTGCACCGTTCGATGGCGTGATCACCGACAAGGCCGCGCAGGTGGGCGAGATCGTGTCACCGTTCTCCGCCGGCGGCGGCTTCACCCGCACGGGCGTGGCGACCATCGTGGACATGGATTCGCTGGAAGTGGACGTGGACGTCAACGAGTCCTACATCGGCCGCGTCAAGCCGGATATGCCGGCGGAAGCGGTGCTCGATGCGTACCCGGACTGGCGCATTCCGGCGCACGTGATCGCGATCATTCCCAGTGCGGATCGCAGCAAGGCTACGGTGAAGGTGCGCATCGCCTTCGACCAGAAGGATCAACGCATCATTCCTGAAATGGGCGTGCGCGTGTCGTTCCTGGAGAAACGCGCGGACAACAGCAAGCCAATCGCGGGCGTGCTGATTCCCAAGACGGCGATCGTGCAGCGCGACGGGCACGACGTGGTGTTTGCGATCCTCGGCGATCGCGCGAAGCGGACGCCGGTCGTCACCGGCGCGGATTTCAATGATTTGAAACAGGTCACTTCCGGATTGAGTGCCGGCGCGCAGGTGGTGATGGCACCGGCGGCTTCGCTGGTCGATGGCGCGAAGGTGAAGGTGAAATCGGGTGAATCGCAATGATGGCAATTCTGGTGCGGCGGACTTTTTCTTTTCGTCATTCCGGAGCCGCGGCTTCATCGCGAACGGACTCCGGAATCCAGCCCATGATTTTTTGAGCCGCAAAGCTGGAATCCGGGTTCTGCCCGCAAACGGGCAGCTCCGGAATGACGGACATGAAGACATGAGGACTTAATGATGAACGCAGCAGTCGCAGAAGCGCGCAACACCGACCAGCAGAATGCAGGCCAACCGCTGGTGCAGATCCGGGGCCTAAGCAAGGTTTACGAACGCGGCAGACAGAAGCTCGAGGTGCTGCACCATATCGATCTCGACATTGCGTCCGGCGATTTCTTCGCGCTGATGGGACCGTCCGGTTCCGGCAAGACCACGCTGCTCAACATGATCGGCGGCCTGGATTCGCCGAGTGAAGGCAGCTTGAGCGTGGGCGGCAAGCGCATCGACAAGATGGGCGAGGGCGAACTCGCGCGCTGGCGGGCGGGCAATGTCGGCTTCGTGTTCCAGTTCTACAACCTGATGCCCGCGCTGTCGGCGCAGAAGAACGTCGAGCTGCCACTGCTGCTGACGAAACTCTCCGCGTCGCAGCGCAGAAAAAATGCGTCCGTTGCGTTGCAACTGGTAGGGCTCGCCGACCGCGCTTCGCACAAGCCGGGCGAACTCTCCGGCGGTCAGCAGCAGCGCGTGGCGATCGCGCGCGCGATCGTTTCCGATCCAACCTTGCTGGTGTGCGACGAGCCAACGGGTGATCTGGATCGTCAATCGGCGGAAGAAGTGCTGACGCTGTTGCAGCGACTCAATCGCGAGCACGGCAAGACCATCGTGATGGTCACGCACGATCCGAAAGCCGCCGAGTATGCGTCGCACACGTTGCATCTGGACAAGGGCACCCTTGTCGAAGCGCAGCGCACAGCCTGAGGAGAGTGCGATGAAATATTTCCATCTCATCTGGGCGGCGCTGTTTCGCAAGAAGACGCGCACCACTTTCACGCTGGTGTCGATTCTCGCCGCATTCCTGCTGTTCGGCCTGCTCAACGCGGTGCGCGTGGCATTTACCGGCGGCAGCAACAGCCTGGCGGGCGCCGAACGGCTGGTGGTTGCCTCGCGCTTTTCGATCATGCAGGGATTGCCGTTGAGCCTGAAAACGCGCATCGCCAACGTACCCGGCGTCGAAGGTGTCGGTCACGAGAACTGGTTCGGTGGCGTGTACCAGGACCCGAAGAATTTTGTCCTGAGTTTCGCGGTGGACAACGATTATCTGGACACCAATTCCAATCTCGTTCTGTCGCCGGCGCAGCGCCAGGCGTTCGCCAGCACACGCGACGGCGCGCTGGTGGGCGAGGCGCTGGCTGCGCGGTATCACTGGAAGGTGGGCGACAAGATTCCGCTGCAATCGCAGATCTTCCCGCAGAAGAATGGCGACAAGACCTGGCCGTTCGAGATCGTCGGCATCTTCAAGACCACCAGGGATGCACCCAATGGCATGGATCAGATGTTTTTTCTGAACTGGGACTACTTCGACGAAGCCAACCTGTACAGCCAGCACGAAGTGGGCTGGTACGTGCTCAAGCTCAAGAATCCGCAATTGGCCGATCAGGTGGCGCACGCGGTGGATGCGTTGTCGGCCAACTCCGACCATGAGACCAAGACCCAGACTGCGAACGCTTTCAACGCCTCGTTCGCCAAGCAGCTCGGCAATATCGGCCTGATCGTGGAAGCGATCATGGCGGCGGTGTTCTTCACCCTGATCCTGCTGACCGGCAACACCATGGCGCAAGCGGTGCGCGAGCGCATTCCGGAACTCGCGGTCCTGAAGACGATCGGTTTCACCAACCGCAGCGTGCTCGGGCTGGTGCTGACCGAGGCGCTACTGCTGCTGTTGATCGGCGGTGTGCTCGGGCTCGCGTTGGCGGCCATCATCACGCCGCTGGTCGCCAAGGGCAGCGGCGGCATGATCCAGTTGCCGCCGATCGGTGCGAGCAGCTGGATCGAAGGCGTCGTGCTGATGATCGTGATCGGCATCGTCGTTGGTGCACTGCCGGCACTGCGCGGCATGCGGTTGCGAATCGTCGATGCTCTGGCCGGACGCTGAGGAGTCCATCAATGAAAAAATTCCTGTCGGGTTTGGGCCTGTTCGCGATCGCGATCGCGTGGCTGGTGGTGTGGACGATGTTGCCCTGGTTCGCGGTGCTCGCGCTGGCGATCGTGCTGGCGCTGTGGCTCGCGTTCACGCGGCGCGGCCGGCAAACGTTGTCGGTGACCAACGTCGGCATCAGCACCATGCGGCAACGGATCGGATCCAGCGCGGTGATCGTGGTCGGCATTGCCGGCGTGGTCGGCGTGCTGGTCGCGCTGCTGGCGATGGGGGAAGGCTTGAGCGCCACCCTGCGGCAGACCGGTAGCGACGACACCGCAATCGTGCTGCGCGGGGGCTCGCAAGCAGAAAGCAATTCGGTGCTGACGCGCGACAACATCGCCACCATCGAGGAGGCGAAGGGGATTGCGAGCGATGCGCAAGGCAAGCCGATCGCGTCCGCGGAGCTCGTGGTAGTCGCCAACGTGCCGAAGAAGGATGATCCCGCCACCGATTCCAATGTAGAGATCCGCGGCGTGGGTGATGAGGCGTGGCAGTTGCGACCCAACGTGAAGATTGTCGCGGGCCGCCGCTTCAGACCGGGCCTGCGCGAGCTGGATGTCGGCCAAGCCGCACAACGCCAATTCGCGGGTCTCGATGTCGGCAATCATCTGAAGCTGGCCGGCCAGAAATGGACCGTGGTCGGGGTGTTCACTTCCGGTGATTCGAACGAATCGGAATTGTGGGGTGACGTGCATTCGGTGGCGGCGGCCTACCGGCGCGGCAGCAGCGCCGAATCGGTGACGGTGCGCCTGAGTTCGCCGTCCGCCTTCGACCGCTTCAAGGCAACGTTGATGAGCGACCCGACCCTGAAGGTGGACGTCACCACCACGCGCGAATATTTCAGCAAGCAGTCCGAAGGCGTGAGCAAAGTGATCCGCGTGGTCGGCATCACCATCGGCGTGATCATGGCGATCGGCGCGGTTTTCGGCGCGCTCAACACGATGTACGCGGCGGTTGCAACGCGGGCGCGCGAAATAGCGACCCTGCGCGCGATCGGATTCCGCGGCGTGCCGGTGGTGATTTCGGTGCTGCTGGAAACGATGCTGCTGGCCTTGTTCGGCGGCATCATCGGCGCGGCGATCGTATGGCTTATCTTCAACGGCTACACGGCGTCCACACTCGGTGCGAACTTCAGCCAGGTGGTGTTTCAGTTCAAGGTCTCGCCCGCGCTGCTGTGGAGCGGATTGAAATGGGCGCTGGCCATCGGCTTCATCGGCGGCCTGTTTCCCGCGATGCGCGCGGCGCGGTTGCCGGTGACCACGGCGTTGCGCGAACTTTGAGCGCAGCTCGCAAAACGCCATATGCAGGCCAGGGATGGCCGTCTTGAGCGAGCTTTCAAAGCCGTCGCACGGTGCCGAGCATCTCAGCGCCAAGCGCGGGAAAGGCGCGACTGTTTGAGCACAGGGACGTGCGAGTTCGCGCCGGCGCGCTTGGCGCGAGAAACGCAGGGAAGTCGAACGGACACGACGTTCGTTCGATCACCGTGCCGGCGTAAAGCGGTTTTGGTGACTTTTGCCGCGACAAAAGTCACCCGCTCGCGCCAGCGAGCGGAACAAGAATTCTGCAGAGGAAAATCAAAATGGTTCCGGCCTGCGCCGGAATGACGAATCGAACTAATCGCGCAAGCGCGAATCAGAGGATGCGCCACGGCACGAAGATCGCCGCCAGGATCGCGACCAGCAGTGTCCACTTGGCGGCGTAATACAGCTTGCGATTGCGCTTCTTGATCGCCTTGGACACGCGGCGGATCACGTAGACGTACTTGAAGATGCGGTTGATGCCGCCGGTGCGGTCGCCTTCCATGTTGGGCGCGGAGCCGGCGGCAAGAAAATGTCGCGCCACGAAACGGTTCAGTGCATCGGCCCAGCGGAATTTCATCGGCCGTTCGACATCGCAGAACAGGATGATCCGGTTCTGGTCAGTTTCGTTCATGGCCCAGTGGATGTAAGTCTCGTCGAACAGCACGCCCTGGCCGTCGCGCCAACTGTAGGGCTCGTCGTCCACGCGAATCCAGCAGCGATCGTCGTTGGGCGTGATCAACCCGAGGTGGTAGCGCAGCGAGCCCGCGTACGGATCGCGATGCTTGCCGAGATTGCTGCCCGGCGGCAGTTCCGCGAACATCGCCGCCTTGACATGCGGCGCCGCGCGCAGCAGTTCCACCGTGCGCGGGCACAGTTGCTGCGCCGAGGGATGCGGCTGCTCGTCGTACCACTTCAGATAGAAACGCTTCCAGCCGGTACGGAAAAACGAGTGGAAGCCGGCATCATCGTAATTGCCGGAAGCTTTGATGTGGCTGGCCGCGGAAAGCGCGATCGCCTCGTCGCGGATCTCGCGCCAGTGGCTGCGCAGGCTTTCCAGCTCCGGAAAATCAGCCAGCGCCAGATACGGTGTGCGTGCCACGCGCGAGAACGCGTACATCAGCACGTTGATCGGCGCCATGAAAGTGGAATGGTCGGTCACCTGCCGCACGAACTTGTGCCGCACGCGCCCGCGCAGGTGCACGTAGATAGCGCACACAATCAGGATGCCGAGAATGATCCATTTAGTCATGACCGGATTTTAGCGCGTGTGCGCCGCTCCTTCCCCCTGCAGGCGAATCGATGTGCTTGCGAACCGAATGTTCGCGCGCCGATGGCGCCCTGAGCACGGTTGAGGGGTGGGCGCCCGGCACGACCATGGCGTCCGCCTAGGGCCGGTCGGGGATGGTATTGCGGATACGCGCAAGCGTGATGGTCGCCACACCCAGCAGGATCACCACCATGCCCGCCAGTTCCAGTGCGCCGACGCGCTCGCCGGCGATCAACGCGCCGATCAACACTGCTACGGGCGGATTGACATAGGCGTAACTGGCCGATAATGCCGGTCGCACCGCGCGCAGCAGAAACAGGTATGCGCTGAAGGCGATGATGGAGCCGAAAATCGCGAGGTAAGCGAGCGCGGCGATTGAAGTCGCCGGCACATGTATCGGCAATCGCTCGCCGCTGGCAAGGGCCATTACGGCCAGTGCCGCCGAAGCGCACAGCATCTGGGCGGCGACATTCATCGGACCTTTCGGCATGTCCTGACGACGGCTCCAGATCGAGCCGAATGCCCATGCCGCGGTTGCGATCAGCAGCGCGATCGCCGCCCACGGCGACGCGCGCAAATCGCCGCCACTGTTGAGCAGCACCACGCCAACGAAGCCGACGATCAGGCCGATCACTTCCGCCCGGCGTGGCCATTCGCGATACGCGCACAGCACCAGCGCAATGAACAGCGGTTCGCTGGCGATCGCCACGGCGGCCACGCCGGAAGCCACGAATTGCTCGGCGAAGCAGACCAGACCGTTGCCGAATGCGAGCAGCAGCACGCCAGTGATCCCGGCGTTGCGCCATTGCAATCGCGTCGGCGCGGGCGCACCGCGCAGGCGCAGCCAGGCATACATCACGACGCCCGCGCAAAAAAAGCGCAGCGCCGCCAGCACGAACGGCGGGAAGCCGGTCAGTGCGTAGCGGATGCCGAGATAGGTGGAACCCCACACCACATACACGGTCGCGAGTGCGAGCGGGATCAGCCAGCGCCGCTCGTGCGAAGCGTTGGCGGAGAGCGAAACAGCGGTGTCGTTCATGAGAAGGTCATTCATTGCGCCGAGCGACGACGCAAACAGCAAACGCCTCCGGGGCGGAGGCGTGGATTCATTCTAGCTGCGACGGCATGGCCATTGCCGGCCACCGTTATGACATTTTTGTTGCGCAGGGTTGAATGCCGTTCAACGTGCGGCAAGCGGCGGGTCAACGCCCGCCCTGCGTTTTTCCTGTTGGAGCAACTGCTGTTTGCGCGCCGCGCCCCAGCGCCAACCGCCGGACGTGCCGTCCTCGCGCACCACGCGATGACAGGGAACGATCAACGCGAGCCGATTGGAGCCGCAGGCACGGCCGACCGCGCGCGCAGCATTCGGCGCGCCGATTGCGCGTGCGATCTGACCATAGCTGCGTGTTTCGCCGGCGGGGATGCGGGTCAATGCTTCCCACACGCGCCACTGGAACGCGGTGGCGGCCACGTCCAGCGGCGGCAGCGCTTGCAAGTCGCCGCGCCTGCCGAATTGCGCGGCGATGCGCGCGACCACCGCGGAAAGCCATTCGTCGCGGCCGGCATCCACGCGAGTGATCTGCGCGCGCGGAAACTCAGCGCGCAAATTGTCGAGCAGCGCGGCATCGTCATCGCCGATGTTCACCGCACACAGGCCGCGCGCGGTTGCCGCTACCAACACGCGGCCCAGGGGACAGATCAGCGTGGTATAGCGGATGACCACGCCCGCGGCGCCGTCCCGGTAGCGGGTCGGCGGCATGCCCAGCAGGCGATCGGTATGTTCGTAGACGCGGCTGCCGGAACCGAAGCCGGCGTCGTACACCGCGTCGGCTACGGCTGCGCCTTCGCGCAGCGCGCGCTTGAATTCGCCGAAGCGCCGCGCGCGCGCATATTCCGCCGGCGACACGCCGTAGGCGCGTCGGAACGCGCGCTGCAAGTGGCTGGGCGATAGCCCCACCCGCGCCGCGAGTTCGCGCAAATTCGGTGCGCTGTCACCACCTTCCAGGATTGCTCGCGCCTGTTCGAGCGCGGCTGATGGGATGGGCATGGTCGCTTTCATATCCATGTAGTGATGCTACGCCGCGCGTCGCGCTGCCACTATCCGAATCTTGTCGTGCGGGTTCGCGCGCTGCGCGCGGTTTGCTATCTTGTCTGGACTTGAGGATTTTCGAAAATGGAAATGATCGCGCCGAATGCACCGTTGTGCCGCGTCGAGGATATTCCGGATGGCGGCGTGCTGGGCCTTGATCCGGCCGATCCCAATGGCGAGCCGCTGGTGCTGGCACGCAACGGCAATGATGTGCGCGCGTGGCTGAATACCTGTCCGCACACCGGGCGGCGGATGGATTACGCGCCGAATCTGTTTCTTTTCAAGAACGGGCAGCTGACCTGCGCGGCGCATGGTGCGACATTCGCGCTGGCGCAGAATGGCTTATGCGTGCTCGGGCCCTGTCGCGGCGATTCCTTGACTAGCGTGGCGCTGCTGGTCGAAAACGGCGCGGTGTATCGCGCCCAGGCGTTCGCCCGCAAGCAGGTTCCTGCGACAGCCCCCTGATAGGAGCGAATCCGCTCGCGAACGTGTTCGGCAAGATCACGCGTGCAACTTGAACAGCAGGTTCACGCCGATCAGTCCGAGCACCAGCAGGATCAGCGTCAGCGGCAGACCCACGCGCAGGAAATCCTTGCTGCGGTAGCCGCCGGGGCCGGCCACGATCAGCAGCACCGGGCTCGCGCTCGGAATCAGGAAGGTGTTGGAGGTGCTGATCGCGACCAGCATCGCGTACAGCGCGGGATTGCCGCCGGAGGCCAGCGCGATGTTGATCGCCATCGGCACCATCATCACGGTCGCACCGACGTTGGACATCACCTGCGAAAACAGCAGCGCAAGGATCGCGACGCCGGCCTGCAACAGCCACTGAGGCAGCCCGCCCGAGTGATGCAGGATTTCCTGCGCCAGCCATGCCGCGGTACCGGTGGAGTCCATCGTCCAGCCCAGCGGAATCAGGCAGGCGGTGATGAAGATCGTGCGCCAGTTGATCGCCGAATACGCCTCGTCCATGTTGAGCACGCCGGTCAGCAGCATGCCGATCGCGCCGGTCATCATTGCCACCGACAGCCGCAGGCCCGCGAACAGCGCCAGCGCCATCGCCAGCGCAAAGAAGATCAGCGCGTGCCAGATCTTGCCGGGGCGATGTTCTTCGCTGGGAATGTCGGTGACCGGTACCAGGTCGCGATCTTCCGCCGCCAGTGCGAGATCGCGCCAGAAGCTGTGGATCACCAAGGTATCGCCTGCACGCAGGTTGGTCCTGCGCACGTCTTCGCCGCGGAACACCTGCTCGCCGCGATTGACCGCCAGCACCGAAACACCATAGCGCTTGCGCAGCCGCAGTGCGCCGACTTCCTGCTTGATGAAACGCGAGGAAGGCGGCACCACTGCTTCGGAAATGCCGGCGCGGGTCGGGTTGAACATGTCGGCCAGCGCGCGCAGCCGGCCGCCGGTGCGACATTGCTGGGCCTGCGCGAATTCGCTGACCTGCTCGCGCGGCCCGAGCACGCCGAGTACGGTGCCGACCCAGATCAGTTGATCGGCGGGCGGCGCAAGCCGCGCCTCGTTGCCGTTCTTGATTGCGAGTATCGGCGGCGCGTTGGTCAGCAGTTCCGCTTCTCCCACGCTCATGCCGACCAACGGGCTTTCCGCGGTGACGGTCAGTTCGATCACCTCGCCTTCAAGGCCGTAGGTCTGCGCGAAATAGCTCTCGGTGCGGCCAGGCGTGACTTTCGGCTGTTCGGCTTCGATGTCCGGTAGCAGCTTGCGGGTGAACAGCGCGAAGAAAGCCAGGCCTGCGAACAACAGGAGCAAGCCGACCGGAGTCACCGCGAACAGGCCGAACGGCTCGATGGTCTGCGCGCCGGGCGGCAGGTTTCGGTCGGCGCTGGCGATCAGGTCGTTGAGCAGGATCAGCGGCGAGTTGCTGATCAGGGTCATGTTGGTGCCGGCCAGGATCATGAAAGCCATCGGCAGCAACATGCGTCGCAGCGGCACGCCGGTGCGCGCGGATACGCGGCTGACCACGGGCAGGAACAGCGCCGAGAGCGCCTGGCTCTGGATGATCGAAGAAAGTCCGCCGACCACGCTGTTGACCGCCAGCGACAGCCGCGATTCCACGCCACCCGAAATACGCAGGATGAAAGAAGCGGCCTTGTTCAAGACCCCGGTGCGATCAAGGCCCGCACCCATGATCATCACCGCGATCAGCGAGATCACCGCGTTGCCGGCAAATCCCTCGAACAGTTGGTCGATGGGCAGCAGCCCGGTGATGCCGATCACCACCACGATCAGCACCGCGAGCACGTCGGCGCGTACCCATTCCAGCACCAGCATCGCAATGGTGAAGCCGACCAGCCCGAGCACCAGCATCATGTCGGGGGTTAAGGTCAGTTCCATCGGATGTTGGCTTGGTCGGTCAATGCATCGGACGGAAGGGAACGACGCTACACCCGGCTATAGAGCAAATCCCACACTCCGTGACCGAGCCGCACGCCGCGTTGCTCGAAACGGGTTTCGATACGCCAAGGCGGCCGTTGCGCATAGCCACCATCCCCTTGTGTGTTGCGCCACGCGGGCGCCGTTTCCAGCACCTCGCGCATGTGCTCCGCATAGTCGGCCCAGTCGGTCGCCAAATGCAAGAGGCCGCCGAGTTTGACACGGCTGGCCAGCAACTGGACGAATGTCGGCTGAATCAGACGCCGCTTGTGGTGGCGTTTCTTGTGCCAGGGATCGGGGAACCAGATGCGTACTTCATCCAGCGAATCCGGCATGATCTCGCGCCCCAGAACTTCGACCGCGTCTGATTTCCACACGCGCACATTGCGCGCATCGCGTGCGGCCAGCGCGTTCATCAACCGGCCGACGCCTGGGCCGTGCACCTCGATGCCCAGATAATCGCGATCCGGATCGTGCTCGCTGGCCCAGGCCAGCGCCTCGCCGTTGCCGAAGCCTATTTCCAGCACATGCGGCGCGGGCCGGCCGAACAGCGCATCCAGGTCGCGCGGTTCACCATTGAAGTCGAGTCCGTAGCGCTGCCAGTGCAGTTCGAACGCGCGCTGCTGCGCGGGGGTGATGCGGCCCTGCCTGAGCACGAAGCTGCGGATGGCGCGCGGGTGATCCGTGGGCTCTCCGTTGTTTTCCGGATCGCGCATCAACCAATCACGCCATCAACAGGACTCGATGCCGACGCATAGCGCTTGCGTGGAATCCGCCCGGCCTGGAACGCGGCGCGCCCGGCCTCCACCGCGAGCTTCATCGCGTGCGCCATCCGCACCGGGTCGCGCGCGAGCGCGATCGCGGTGTTCATCAAGACGCCATCGCAGCCGAGCTCCATCGCGATCGCGGCATCGGATGCGGTGCCCACGCCCGCGTCCACGATGATCGGCACGCGCGCGTTCTCGACGATCTCCATCAGGTTGTACTTGTTCTGGATGCCCAGGCCCGAGCCGATCGGCGCGGCAAGCGGCATCACCGCGACGCAGCCGATTTCTTCCAGCCGCTTGGCAAGGATGGGATCGTCGCTGGTGTAGACCATCACCTGGAAGTTTTCCGCGACCAGAATCTCAGCGGCTTTCAGGGTCTGGATCACATCCGGAAACAGTGTCTTCTGGTCACCCAGCACCTCGAGCTTTACCAGTGCGTGGCCGTCGAGCAGTTCGCGCGCCAGTCGGCAGGTGCGCAGTGCGTCCTCGGCGGTGTAGCAGCCAGCGGTGTTGGGCAGGATGGTGTAGCGATCCGGCGGCAGCACCTCCAGCAGATTCGGCTCGTCCTTGTGCTGGCCGATGTTGCTGCGACGGATCGCGACGGTCACGATCTGCGCCCCCGCAGCCTCGGTGGCCCGCCGGGTTTCCTCCAGATGCTTGTATTTGCCGGTGCCGGTCAGCAGGCGCGAGGTATATGCGCGACCGGCGATGATCAGTGGATCAGGGCCAACCAACGGTGCGGCAGATTGCGGGAGTGCGTTCATCAGATCGTCATCATTCCGACGCAAGCCGGAATCCATTTTGTTTGATTGTGCTATGTCCGGCATTTTGAGTCCGCCGTTGCCGGGTTCGACGTTCACATGTTTAAAAGTATCCCCGCAAGCAACCATCCTTGGTGAGTGGCGCCGGCCCGGACTTTTCTTGCTCCGCATTCCGCTTTACAAGAAAAGCCCTGCTCGCGCCATTCGTGGCTTCGGCGCTCGGCGGGCCAATCCACCCCGCCCTCGTCCGCTCGTTCGAAGCACGCAAATCCCAAGGCATTGCGTACACGCTGCTTCTCACCCTCCACCTATCGCGTGGACAATCTCCACGCGATCGCCTTCGCTCAGCGCGTACTTCGCGTGCAAGCTGTGCGGCACGATTGCGCGGTTCACCTCCACCGCGACGCGGCGATCGCCGTAGCCGGCATCGTCGAGCAGGGTGGCGAGGGTCGTGGCGGGCGCGCATTCGCGCGCCGTGCCGTTCAGGATGATCTGCATGATCTGCATCCGCGCATTGTAACGCGGCTCTCGCGACGCCCGCAGGCGCCGCGAGATTGGCTCGTGTCAATGACCGCCGTCGTTCTGCTGATCCTGCTGGTCCTTGCGCTTCTTCTGTTCCTGCGAACGCGGAGGCGGCGGCGCGTGCTGCTGCCGCTGCTGGGCGCGCTGTTGCTCTTGCTGTTGCGCGCGCATCTGCGCTTCCTGCGCCTGACGTTGTTGCGCCTGCTGGGCACGCTGTTGCTCTTGCTGTTGCGCGCGCATTTGCGCTTCCTGCGCCTGACGTTGTTGCGCCTGCTGCTGGGCGCGCATCTGCTCTTCGCGCTGTTGCTGTTGCGCGTGTGCCTGCTCGGCGCGTTGCTGCTCCTGCTGCGCGCGTGCCTGCTCGGCGTGCTGCTGCGCTTGCTGCTGGGCCGCCTGGGCGCGTATTTGCTCCTGTTGCGCGCGGTTCTGGTCGGCCCGCTGACGCTCCTGCTCAGCCCGCTGCTGTGCCTGCTGCGCATGTGACTGCTCAGCCCGCTGTTGCGCTTGCTGGGCTTGAGCCTCCTGGCCCTGCTGACGGGCTTGCGCCTCATGCTGCTGTGCCTGCGCTTGAGCCGCTTGCGCACGCTGCTCGTTGGCTTGGGCTTGCGCCTGTTCGCCGTTCTGGCGAGCCTGATTGGCCTGCTGCCGCGCCTGCTCGGCACGTTGCTGGTCTTGTTGCGCCTGCGTCTCGCGTGCTTGCGCCGCGCGTTGTTCGGGCGCATTGGCGTTGCCGGGTCCAGCCTCGCGTTGCGGATGGGCAAAGCGCGCCGACGGCAGTTCGCCCGGACGCAGCGGCGCACGCGCCGGCCGATTCGGAGCGCCACCGCTGGACGGGTTGAGCGGCACCTGGATCGGATGGATTGCATTGGCCTGATGCGGCGGAATCGGTTCGCCGGGGCGAGGCGCGCGCACCATCGGCGGCTGCGCGCCGTGCGCTGTCGCCGGTGGCTGGCCGGGTGCCTGTTTCATCGGTGGCAAGGGCGCGCCGCGCTTGGGTGCGGCCGCTACCACGTGCACGCGTTGCGGCTCCGGCTGCGCTTGCGCATGTTGCTGACGCATTTGCTGCAACTGCGCCACTGGAATCGGCGCGCCGCCGTGGCTCGCGATCACTTTTTCGCGCGCGGCGAACGGCACCGGACGCGGCGGAGGCGCGTGGCGCGCGACCACGGTGCGCTGGAACGATTTCTCGATGGGCGCGGCGATCGGGCGTCTGGCCGGCCGAATCCCCAGGCTTTCGCGGGTCGGCGCGATATGCGGCATCGGCGCGATGGTGGCCTTGGCCAGCGAGGCAGGATTCACATGCAGCACCGCTGCGCGTACCGGCTTGGCGCCGGCGAACACATTGCGCGGCACAGCCGTGAAGGCGCGCGGGTTATTCCGGTAGGCATAATCCGTGCGTCCTGCGTAGGGGCGACCCGCCGCATAGCCGCCGTAATAGTTGTTGATCACCGTCTTGTTGACATAGACGCTGCGGATGTTGGTGACGTTGATGTTGGTGAAATAATTGCGGCTGGCGCGATAAGGCGGCACATACACGTCGCGCGGCCCTAGCGGGAACCAGCCGACCGGCTCGCCGCCGCCGAGGTTGATCGACAGCGAAAGCCCGCCGCCGCCGACAAACGCGACCAACGCCGGCGCGTAGACCGGGCGAATTTCGCGCTGTCCGGGGATCCAGCCCCAGCGATTGCGAACGTAGGCCCACCGCCCGTAATGGAAAGGCGCATAGCCCCACGGCTCGTCATCTACCCAGGTCCAGCCCCACGGCTCGATCCAGGCCCAGTGGCCATCGCGATACGGCGCCCAGTCGGCAGCGACCTGGGTGGGATACCAGACCTCGCCGTAGTCGGGTGTGCTCTGCCAGTCGCCGTATTGATCCAGGTCGTCGTAGCCGACCACATCCGGCGAAACATAACGGCGCGATATCGAATGGATATAGCGCGAATCGCGCACGTCGCAGAAGCGGTCGAAATCATCCGGCGCTGGCACGCCCTGCACCTCGACGTTGACCAGCGTGGTGTCGTTGAAGCGATAGGACTGCCCGGCATCCACCGGTCGGCTCACGCCATTTTCCCCATACACGGTGCCGGCGCCTTCAAACACGGTGACCATCGCGCCGTTTCCGTTGGGGTCGACATCCACGCGATAGGTGCCTGGCTGGCTGGCGACAAAGGCCACGGTCGGCGTGTCTATCTCGTAGGTTTCACCGTCATTGAGCTGGCGCACCCGCAAGTTCAAGGTGCCTTGCGACAACTCGACTTGGGTAGTGGTGTCATTCAAATCGAGAAAGTTGAACGCGCTGTTGTCGTTGATGCGCAATGCGGCATCGCCAAGCTCCAGTGCCGCGCGGCCGTCATTGCCGGTCAGCAGGCGGTCGCCGGTTGTCAGCGGCCGGTTGATATCCGCGGTGCCCCAGTCGTTTTCACCGGCGGCCGCGAGTTCGACATCGCCGGAGAGATACGCAAGCCGGGCGACGCGGTCGGGCGGATCATCGGAGCTGGCTTGAGCGGGTGCGCTTTGGTCGTACGACGCGTTTTGATCGGCCGGCGGATTCTGATAGGACGTGTCCTGGGCGCTCGCAACCGATGCGCACACGACAAGCGCAGCCGCGAGCGCGGCGGGAAGCAGTTTCACCAGCACGAGCTTGTTCGAAAAAGTATTGCGGGACATGACGGGACTCCGCGGAATGCTGCTTGACCTGGGCAAGCACCCATGCGCCTCATTCGACAGGCGGCGCACGTACATCACATCCCAGTCGGGCTGAACGCTTGCCTTCCGTGGCCTGGGCTTAAGCGAATCCGAAGATTCCGGTCAGCCGCCGTTGCGCCGGTTCGGGCTGCCTCGCTACCATCGCGGCTTGGTGCGGGTGTAGCTCAATGGTAGAGCTGTAGCTTCCCAAGCTACTGACGAGGGTTCGATTCCCTTCACCCGCTTTCCTCCAAGCTGCCCGTACGCTTGGCATACTGGGGCCAGCCATCTATCCGCGAGTGGGGCTCTTGCGCGCCACAACCCTTTCATTCGCGCGTGACGCGCACGAATGAATCGACCTTTTGACCCAAGGTGCGGAAAAGCTCGGCTTGCCAGCATTCGTTGTTGCCGGCATTCTGCCGTACGCAAAACGCTCGGCGGCGTCATGAAGATCGCGATCCTTTCGCGCAACACGCGGCTGTATTCGACCAGGCGGCTGGCAGCGGCGGCGCGCGAGCGCGGCCATCGCGTGCGGGTGCTGGATCCATTGCGCTGTTACATGCGCATCGCCCACGACGGCTTCGGCTTGCACTACGGCGGTCGCGAGCTGAAAGGTTTCGACTGCGTGATTCCGCGCATCGGCGCCTCGATCAGTTTTTACGGCACCGCGGTGCTGCGGCAGTTCGAGATGATGGGCGTTTATACGCCCAATCCATCGGATGCCGTGCAGCGCGCACGCGACAAGTTGCGCAGCCTGCAGATCCTCGCCGGCCGCGGGCTGGATCTGCCGGTCACGGTGTTTGGCGACAATCCGGATGACACGTCCGACCTGCTCGACATGCTTGGGCCGACACCGCACGTGATCAAGCTCAATGAAGGTGCACAGGGGCAGGGCGTGGTGCTGGCGGAAAAGCGTGCCGCCGCGCAGAGCGTGATCGAGGCATTCCGGGGGTTGTACGCCAATTTCCTGGTGCAGGAATTCATCCGCGAGGCGAACGGCTGCGATATCCGCTGCTTCGTGGTTGGCGATGAAGTCGTTGCTGCCATGCAGCGCGAAGCGGTGTCCGGCGATTTCCGTTCCAACCTCCATCGCGGTGGCACCGGCAGCAAGGTGGAACTGAGTGAACGCGAACGCACCACCGCGCTGCGCGCGGCGCGCGCGATGGAACTGGATATTGCGGGTGTGGATCTGCTGCGTTCCGTCCGTGGCCCACTGGTGCTGGAGGTCAACGCCTCGCCCGGCCTGGAGGGCATCGAAGCGGTCAGCGGCGTGGATGTCGCCGCGGCCGTGATCCGGCACATCGAGGCGGCGGTGGCGTGAGTGACTGAGTAGGTGCACGAAGTTTATAGTACGAAGACAATCGTTGACATGCTCACGAAGCGGGCATAGCATCGGATCACAGGTTGGCCTGCGGAATAGCGCGTCGCGGTGGTGCGCGGCATGGCCATTGGGAGGGGATCCAGATGAAATCGCGCAAATGGATAATTGGTATGGTGATTGGCTTGGCCTTGCTGCAGGCCGGCAGCGCATTTGCAGACAGTGACAAATTCGTCGTCAAGGTTTCGAACAAGGACGATTTCACCGCCGTGGCTGCGGCGATTCGTCAGCAGATTGCTCCCGGCGGACGTTGGGAATACACGAACAGCATGGAAAAGGAACAGATAAATCGTAATCTGAACGATATGCAATCGCTGTTCGACAAGTACGGCAGCGTCGACCAGATGAATGACGCAAGCAAGATGCAGTTGGTCAACGATCAGGAAGCCGTCAACGAAATCCTGACCAAGCGCGACGACAACCATATCGTCTGTGCGAACGAGGTGCCGCTCGGCGCATTGATACCAAAGAGAACTTGCCGCACCTACG
>Ga0134128_10001922_pt1 | contig 26156 bp, 23 predicted proteins | sample KB31754_FD_96462 | JGI IMG/M metagenome (GOLD analysis project Ga0134128, IMG submission 96462) | Terrestrial soil microbial communities with excess Nitrogen fertilizer from Kellogg Biological Station, Michigan, USA - KB3-175-4 | ecosystem: Environmental > Terrestrial > Soil > Unclassified ...
TCGAACCGCCGACCTTCCGATTCGGAGTCGAACCCCCTGGTCTGCACCGGACACTACTCGACAGTGCCCGCTAGCTGTAGTTTTACCGATCGGAATCGCTTATCAGTACTGAACATTTGCCACCATGTACCGCCGCAATGTGGGGGTAAAGTGGGGTGTCGATCTTGAGGAGGCTCGCTACGCGATTCCTTCCTCCCCAAGCAACATGGGCACCGCATCACGCCACCCTGCTACGAAGAGACGTGCACCGGTGCCCCGCAGGCTCTGCCTGATCACGTGCGAGACTCTGACCACGGCGCTGTTGGTGAGTAGCACCAGCGAGGCGACCCAGCCACGCACGCCTCCCCCGAACCCAATGGTGATCTAGCCGCAGGCACAGCACAGCCCAATTGCAACCAGGAATGCAACCACGGGTCAGAACGGACACCGAAGATGATCATCCTGTCCAGCGTTAATGCTGCTCAGGGATAGCCGAAGCGGAGGGATTCGAATCCCCGGTCCCTCGCGGGACGCTCGCTTTAAAGGTCGTCGACCGGACGATCAGCGGTGACCATCTCAACCGTATGGGCCGGTCATCTGCCCGGGCACGGCGGCTCGCGGGCCGCACTGAACGCGGACGAATGCAACCACTGCGGTCACGCCTGCCGGGACGCCCGTAGCCCGTTGGCGCCCCCCGAAGCAGCGTATGTGTCCGACGGAGCCTCGTCACTACGCACGCGTTCTCCACCAGTGGAAATCCTTGGTGGTGGGGTTAGTCGCGAGTAGTGAGACTCGCAGATTAAAAGTTTGCAGCTCCGAATGTCGCGTAGTGTCGGGTAATGACGGTTAGGGCCGGCAAATGCACGTCAGCGGCCATCCTCGCCGGTTTCAAGTGTCGCCCAATGCCGGGTAGTGCCGGATTCGCACGAAACTGTGGAGCCCGATATGAGCCCGCTATTGGTTGTGGGTCTACACCACACGGACTCCCACCGCCACGCGCGCGTTGCTACGTGCGCGTCAGCGGCAGAACGCGCGCGTGAGGCCGCCCACCACCACCTCGCCCGACACGCCCCTACCGGGGGGAGACGGGTCCGTCGCCGCGCAGGGCGTGCCCGCTGCTGTCGATGCGGACGCCGTATGGCTCCGGCCGGGCGGAAGGGCGACATCGTGCCCGTCGTCGCCGGGGGCACACCGGCCACGGCCCAGGCCGCGGGACTGACCTGGCGTACATCGACTGATCGAGCTGAACGGGGCGTTCGCCGCGCAGGTGCTGACCGTGACCCGGGAATGGAATGGAACGGGTCGGAAGACGTGGGCATGTTCTGGACGTCTCTGACCACACCGTTCCGCGCAACCTCGCCGCTCGTCGCGGCGGGGCCGGTCGTCAGGCTCTGGCTTGGGGAGCGGGACTGGCCGGGTTGGCCGGTTCGGTCGTCTTCGGGGCGGTCCCGGTCCGCTGGCTGCGCACCCCCTGCTCGATCCGGTCGCCGAGGTCCTTGTCCACGTTGCGCCAGTACTCGAAGGCGCGGGCCAGCACCGGCTCGCTGACCCCCTTGAGTAGGTGGCCGACGATGTTGCCCACCAGACGGCCGCGGGCGGCGTCGTCGAGCACCTGACGGACCAGCGTGCCGGCCTGGCCCCAGTCGTCGTCGTCCGGGCGCAGCGTGTACGCAGCGCGGACCATTTCGCCGTCGGCGTACCACAGCGGCTCGGCGACCCAGCTCGGATCGGCCTGCGGGCCGCCGTAGGAGTTGGGCGCATACACCGGGTCGGAGGCGTTGCGCACCCGCATCACGCCGTCCTTGGAGTAGGCGTGCACCTCGACCTGGGGTGAGTTAACCGGGATCTGCTTGTAGTTCACGCCGAGCCGGGCGCGGTGCGCGTCGGCGTAGGAGAACCCGCGGGCCAGCAGCATCTTGTCCGGGGACAACCCGGTGCCCGCGACCAGATTGTTCGGCTCGAACGCGGCCTGCTCCATCTCGGTGTGGTAGTCAGTGACGTTGCGGTTCAACGTCATCTTCCCCACCTCGTGCAGCGGGTAGTCGCCGTGCGGCCACACCTTGGTCAGGTCGAACGGGTTGAACCGGTAGGTCTTCGCCTCCTCGAACGGCATGATCTGCACCTTTAGCGTCCAGCTCGGGTACTCCCCCCGCTCGATCGCCGAGTACAGGTCGCGCTGGTGGGCATCGCCGTCGATGGCGGCCATCTCGTCACCCTCGGCCTGGGTGAGGAACTCGATCCCCTGGTCAGTGATGAAGTGGTACTTCACCCAGAAGATCTCCCCGGCGGCGTTGATCCAGCTGTAGGTGTGGCTGCTGTAGCCGTTCATGTGCCGCCAGTCCTTCGGGATGCCCCGGTCCCCCATCAGCCAGGTCACCTGGTGGGCCGACTCCGGCGAGAGCGTCCAGAAGTCCCACTGCATGTCGTGGTCGCGCAGGTTGTTGTTCGCTCTCCGCTTCTGACTGCGGATGAAGTGCTGGAACTTCATCGGGTCCCGCATGAAGAAGATCGGCGTGTTGTTGCAGACGAGGTCGAAGTTGCCCTCGGAGGTGTAGAACTTCAGCGCGAACCCGCGCGGGTCACGCCACGTGTCGGGGCTGCCCCGCTCGCCGGCGACGGTGGAGAACCGGGCCAGCATGTCCGTCCTCGTTCCCGGCTGGAACACCGCGGCCTTGGTGTACGCGCTGACGTCCTGGGTCACCTCGAAGGATCCGAACGCGCCACCGCCCTTGGCGTGCGGTTGGCGCTCCGGGATGCGCTCCCGGTTGAAATTGGCCATCTGCTCGATCAAGTAGTGATCATTAAGCACGATCGGGCCGTCGGGCCCGACGGTCAGCGACAGCTCGTCACTGGCAACCGGGATCCCTGCGTCCGTCGTGGTCGGGCGTGAGGGGGTGGCAGCCATACCGTGCCTCCTGGGCTGGGTAAGGGGCTTGACCCGCTCCACTCTCGTCCGCGGCGGGGTACGTGTCCAGGCCCGGACTTGGTTCGTCGGGTCCTCGCTGGAGCCGTTGATGGTGGCCTCCCGTCGGAAGGCTCATCCGCTCGAGACGTCGTCGGGGGAGGGCTGGTGTCCCTCGTGCTGCGGGTGGTCTGCGAGGGCGTCGAAGAGCAGGTTGAGGTCCTCGCCCATGGTGGGGTGGCGGTGATCACGGCGTCGCGGACCCGCTGGTAGGGCAGGCCGCCGAGCATGGCGACCTGAAGAGTGGAGACGACCTCGCCCGCGTTGTGACCGAGCAAGCGCCGCACCGAGGATTTGTCCGGTGTCGGCGTCGACGACCGCCTTCCAGGTGCCGGTCGTGTCGTGGAGGGTCTTGGCTCACGGGATCGCCGAGACCGGGATTCGGGCTACCGCCACCCGGCGGCCGGTCCGGCGGGCCTCGGTCTCGGACAGGCCGACGCGGGCCAGCTCGGGGGTGACGAACACGGTGTAGGGGACGAGCCATCCGGTGGTGACCGCGTGGCCACCGGTCAAGTTCGCCTTGAGGATCCGAAAGTCGTGCCACAAGACATGGGTGAACTGCGGGCTGCCAGCCACGTCCCCGGCGGCCCACACATGCTCGGCGCTGGTGCACAGATGGCCATCTACTGTGACGAAGCCGCGATCCGTCGTCGCCACGCCGGCCGACTCCAGCCCCAGGTTCGCAGTGACCGGGGTACGGCGGGTGGCCACGAGCAGTTCCTCGCCCCACACCGTTGATCCGTCCTCGAGCGTCATCGCCACCTCGCCGTGGTCGGGCTCGCGGTGCACGGCCGCTGTGCGCACTCCCAGGCGCAGGTCGACCCCCTGGCTGGTGAGGATGTCGGCGACCTCGGCGGCAACATCAGGGTCCTCGCGGGACAATAGCTGATCCCGACCCTGGACGAGGGTCATCTGGGTGCCGAAGACCGCGAACATGGAGGCGAACTCAGCCGACGTACCCGCCACCGAGGATCGACAGGCGCGCCGGGAGCCGGTCGAGCTTCAGGATCGTCTCCGACGCCCACACGTCCGCCTCCCCGATTCCAGGCAGGGCGGGAACCGCCGGACCGGTGCCAGTGTTGATCACGACGTCGTCGCTGCGGATCCGTCGGATGTCGCCGTTGCGGGTACGGACCTCGGCGGTGCGCGGGCCGACGAAGTGGGCGGTGCCCAGGACGAAGTCCATCCCCGACTCCGCGAACATCTTCTCGTGGGCGGACACCATCCCCCGACCACGGACTCCTTGTGGCGGCGCAGGGCATCCAGGGAGATCGTGGGCTCGCAGTCGAGCTGGACGCCCATTGCGGCGGCATGGCCAGCGATGAGCAGGGTCCGGGCGGATCCCACGAGGTGTGGGTGCCGAATAGCTCATCCACATCGGTCAGCGCACGCAACAGAAAAACAAGCGGTGATCGGCTGGACCGCCAAGACCACCGGATCGGCCCCCTGAGGGCGATGGCACCGTTGAAGCTGGAGATCATGCATAGCCGAGGGACGCCCGAGCGGTCGAGCGGCGAGCAGGGCATAGACATCGAGCGGGTCAACAGCATCGAACAGGGGCGGCAGGAGCGATTTCATGCTGTCGGGTCATGCCATCCCTGGTGGCCGGCCAATACGACATCGGCTTGCGGTGGGCCCCATGAACCGGGCCGATAACGGTGGACGGAGCCAGGCTGGTCCAGAAGAGGCTGGACGACACGCCACGAGGTGGTCATCGCCGGCGCTGCCAGCTCGACCAGGGAGCCCCGGAGCAGCGAACTGCACTACCGCGCATGACCGCCCGAATGCGAACCGAAGCCCACGTCGGCAGCGGACACCCACCCGCACCGAGCGAGATCGCCGCGGGCACCGTGCAAGAGGGCACGCCCGACGACGGTGGTGATCCGCGCGGTGAATGACCGGCTCGAGCCCTGACCTGTGCCCGACGTAAGTCGCACAGGTCAAGATGGGTCTGGTCAAACTAGGGCGTGTCTCGTGGATCTTTTGACGTGGCTCCGGTAGATCGTCTGTGTGCTTGATCGTCATGATCTGACTGATGAGGAATGGGCTCGGTTGGAGCCGCTGTTGCCGGATCGCACGCCGCGTCGGGGTGGGCGGTGGACCGATCACCGGATGGTGATCAACGGGGTGTTCTGGCGGAGTCGGACTGGCTGTCGCACCGCCGCAGGCAGGGCATACCTGCTCGCACACCGGGGCATCGATCGCACGGACGACTTCGAACACGCCGCACTGCCCGCACACGTAGTCGTAGCTGGCCATGGCGCGACTCTGCTTCCACTCGGGTTCCAATCCACGGTATCCCGCCCATCCAGTGCGCGCGCGCCGACGGGACGGGCGGCAAGCGGTCAAACACACCAGAAGACACACGTCAGCAGCGCTGCGACGGGCATGATCTACGCGCGGCCGAGCCACATCAGCGTGGTCAGCACTGCGGTGAAGAGACCGCCGAAGCCGGCGTAGGAGCCGAACGGCCCAGCGGCGCCGAACGCGGGTCCGACATTGCCCAGGCACGCGCTGCAGCGGACATCAACGCGCGCGGTCCGCAGGTATGTGTGCGTCAGTTCACGGCGTTCGGACGAGGTCGTGTCCATTGGGTGGCTTCGTAGGTGAGCCCCGCCCCCACTTGAAGCAGCCACGTTGGGCGCGTCGTCACACTGCTCCTTTGACTGATTGTCGTGATCAAAACAGTCCTTCTGGGGCGGTTGGGGCTCGATACGTAGGCCTTTCGTGCGTCCGGTGCGGACATGGACGGCGCGGAGCTCGCCGCGCTTGACACGGTGCAACAGCGTCTGGCGGGAGACGCCGTGCGCCATAGTGGCTTCAAGGATGGCCAGCCAGCCTTCGGGCGAGGGCCAGGCGGCGGATCAACTCGATTGTGTTGTCATCGGTGCGGATCTTGTGTTGGGCCCGTTTGAACGGACCGTCAATTCGCTGATCGCGCCGCCTTTCCAACGGATCTGCAGGTCGGCGTGGCGCCCGGCGTCATCGGATGTGATGGTGACGACGACTTCGTCAAGGAGGGTGTGCAGGAGTTGCTTACGGTCCTTATCGGTGGTGGTCGGCGCGGCCCCAGATCCCGTTCAGGTCGTCACCGAGGGCCAATACCGAACAGCGAGCGGTCACCGAGCAGCACGTCATGATCAGCCGGACATGTGCGACTGCGGGCAGCGAAACCGCACTCGTTCCACAGCAATATCCGTGATCATTGGCTGGCCCCTCCACAGGTCAACTGGCGGGATAGCTCGGCGAAGCGGCTGTGCGGTCAGCTGTCGTGGCGGGTGCGTAGCGGCAGTCCGTTCTGGGTATCGATCGGCGTGTCCTCTGGCGGTAGGCCCGGGGCCGGCTCAGCGCCGGGCGTCTCGCCGCGAGCGATCGCAGCCGGGGCGGTTTCCCGACGGATTCCGGCTGCCGCGTAGGCCTCGTCCTCGGCGAGGGTTTCTCGCTGCAGCAAGGTGTGTGCCAGTTGGTCGAGTTGCTCGCGGTGCTCACGCAACGTTTCCAGGGCCTGCGCGTAGCAGTCGTCGACGATTCGACGAACCTCCTCATCGACTAGCTGCTTGGTCGCCGGGGCGGCGCCGTCCTGACCGAACGGGGCCTCCTGTCCCGGCGGTGGCAGCACTGATACCGGGCCGATCGCCGGGGACATCCCCCACCTACCGACCATCTGGCGAGCGATGCGGGTGACCTGCTCGAGGTCGCTTTCCGCGCCTGTGGTCATGTCGCCGTAGACGAGGTCCTCGGCGGCTCGGCCGCCGAGCGACCCGACGATCCTGCCCCGCAGGTACTTCGCGGAGTAGCCGTACCGATCCACCTGCGGACTTTGGAAGGTCACTCCGAGGGCTTGGCCGCGAGGGATGATCGAGACCTTGCGCACCGGGTCCGCCCCAGGTGTGAGCATGCCCAGCAGCGCGTGCCCCGACTCATGAAACGCGGTGCGCTGTTTGTCCTCTGCCGAGAGCATGATGCCGCGTACCGTGCCCAGCACGATCTTCTCCAAGGCGTCACTGAAGTCGGCCGCGGTGACCCGTTGGTGGTCGCGCCGGGCAGCGAGCAGTGCTGCCTCGTTGACCAGGTTTTTCAAATCTGCGCCCACCATTCCCGGCGTCGAGGCCGCCACGTCGTTTAGATCGACGTCTGCGGCCAGCGGCACGCCACGGACGTGCACGTCGAGGATCTGTCGGCGGCCCTTGAGGTCCGGCGGGCTGACCGTCACCCGCCGGTCGAACCGACCAGGGCGCAGCAACGCCGCATCGAGAATCTCCGGGCGGTTGGTAGCCGCGAGCACCACGACCCCCTCGTTGCCGGTGAACCCGTCCATCTCGGTAAGGATCTGGTTGAGTGTCTGCTCCCGCTCGTCGTGGCCCCCGATCGACTGCGCTCCCCCACGGGAGCGTCCGATGGCGTCGAGCTCATCGATGAAGATGATCGATGGCGCTACTTTCTTGGCCTGCTCGAACAGGTCACGTACCCGGCTCGCGCCCACGCCGACGATCATTTCGATGAACTCCGACGCGGACATCGAAAAGAACGGAACATCTGCCTCGCCGGCAACGGCACGGGCGAGCAGCGTCTTGCCGGTGCCCGGTGCCCCCGACAGCAACACCCCGCGCGGAATCTGCGCACCCAGCCGGCGGTACCTATCGGGGTTACGCAGGAAATCGACGATCTCCATGACCTCGTTTTCGACCTCATCGATACCCGCGACATCGGCAAAGGTCGTGCGTGGTCCCGCCTCTGGTTGGTAGAGCCTGGCGCGGGATCGGCCGATACCGCCAAGCCCGCCAAGGCCACCAGCTGCGGCGGCGCTGCGCCGGAATAACCACACCATCAGGCCCAGAAACAGCAGTGTTGGACCGAACCCGGCCAGCAACTGCTCCCACAGGGGTGGCCCTTTATCTGGCGGATTGGCGTTGATCACCACACCGGTCGCCTGCAGCTTTTGGAACAGCGCGTCGTTGGCGAATGACGGCCGCTGGGTGGTGAACCGGTCGACCTGCTTGGCGTCGCGCGAGCCCGGGGGGTAGGCCACCGCCTTCGTGAAAGCCCCTTCGATCAGGTCCCCGGTGGAGGTGATCTCCTTGACGTTGCTCGCATCAACCTGACTGACGAAGTAGGTGTAGGACACTGCCGTGCGCGGTGCCGGACCGAGCAGCAGCGCGGAGAAGATCCAGTTGATCGCCAACAACCCCAGCAGCAGCCACCAGAACCGAGACCAGTTCGGCCGCTGCGGTCGCGGCGGTTCCGTTTGCTGCTCCGGCAGACCCTCCACCCGCCACGGTGGACGCGGCGGGGGTTCACGACTCAGCCGCGACCGCGCGGAGTCCCGCAGCCGCGCCGGACGGTTATCGGGGCTCGGCGGCGGCGCGTCAGGCATGTTCGGCTTTTTGGGCCCGGAGGCCGACGGTGACCATGTTGACCCGCGAGCGCGCCGGCACCTGCTCGTCCGGCAGCGCCGATAATCCTGCGCGGTCCATTCTCATAACAACCGCGTAGGCCTCGCATCCGAGCTCATCGCAGCCGATCATGACCCCAACCTCTCAGTCGCCAGCCTACTTCGCGAATTGTCAACCCGACCAGTCAGTAATAACCAGATTTAGTCTTCACTCATAGATCATTCGCGGGGCTGACAGGCGCGGCTCCCGCCCTCGGGCGTTGATCTTCGTGATGTTCGCTGGTGTTGTCGTCGAGGTGCGGTTCAGGCTACTGGCCCGACTGTCGCGTCAGGCGCTGCCCGCGCGTGGGGTCGATGGCGGGCCTCAAGCTGCGCGGTCGTACTGGGGTGTTGATGGCCAGGAGTTGGTAGCGCCACCCGTCGGCGTCCTCGAATAGGGACAGTTGCGCGCCGGGGTGGGGTTTCTCGCGGCGGCAGACGATGCGCAGGTCTTTTGGCCAGCTCGCCAACTGGTCGCCGTGGGGATGTTCGCGCAGCAGGGCGGTGAGCTCTACGACACCGGCTTTGTCGAGGCCCCGGGGCTGGCCGTGGCCGTCGAGGACGGCGCCCCAGGCGGATGCGGGTACCCGGCTGATGGCGGCGCGTTCCCGGGCGCCGAGCTCTCAGCCGATGGAGTAATGCACCCTGCGTCACGGTGCGGCGTTGAGCGTGGTGATGTGCTCGACTAGGCCGTGGGAGGCGCCGGCACCGTCGAGGGTGATCAGCAGGTCGCGGCGATACCGGACGGGGATCTGCCTGATGGCTTCGTCGAGCATCTGGATGTGATCGGCGGTGGTGTTGGACCCGGCGCACCCCGGGCGCAGCGTCAGCGCCAACGATTCACCGGAGGATCGGGTCAGGGCGCACGTAGCGGTCGACCTGGCGGAACTTCTTTGCGGCGTTTCCGGTGCGGGGGTATTTTCTCCTACCGCACAGGATCGGGTTGAGATCGTCGATCACCGTCTCGATCCTGGTACCGGCGCGACGGCGACCGGTGCGGTCTCGGACCTTTCTCTCGAAGCCGCTTCATCGCCCGCTGCGAGGGCCACCGGTGCAGGTAGTAGCGGATCACCCGCTTCTGCTCCCACAGCCGCTCCGACATCCGGTAGGCTAGGCGGCTTCGTTCGGGGCCGGCGTCGGAACCGACGGCTTCGGACGACACCGAGGTCAGCGAGGGAGAAAACGGTATGGATCTCCTGACCAGGACCAATCTCGACTTGCTGTCCAGGCGTGACCAGGACGGTGAGCACGTATCGTTGTTCATGCCGACGCACCGGTTCGGGAGCGGCACCGAGGCCGACCCGATCCAGTGGAAGAACATCGTCACCGGCATGCAATCCGTGCTGATCGAGCGCGGGATGCGTCAGTCGGACATCGATGACCTCCTGGCGCCGGCGTGGTCGCTGCAGCGCGACACCCCCGCCTGGCAGTACATGAGTGACGGCTTGGCGATGTTCCTGCGCCCGGGGCAGGAGCAGACGTTCCGGGTTCCGGTCGACGTTCCTGCGGTCGCCACCGTCGGTGCACAGTTCGTCGTGGGCCCGCTGCTGCGGATCCTCACCGGTGACGAGCACTTCCTGCTGCTGGCGGTGAGCCAGCGCCGGCTTCGCCTGCTGGAGGGCAGCCGGCACAGGGTGGAGGAAGTCGTACTTCGCGATGTCCCGGCCGGCCTGCGGGATGTCGTCGCGCCACCGGAGGCGCGGTCGAACACGATGGCCCATTCCACGACTCCCGCCGGCCGTGGCGGTCCCGCGGTCTTCTACGGACACAGGGTGGCAGACGAGCATTACAAGACGAATGAGATCGAGCGTTTCCTGCGCCACGTAGCCGACGGGCTCGAGGGCTACCTTGCAGGCCAGGACCTGCCCATGGTGCTGGTGGGTCTGGATCGCCTGGTGTCCATCTACCGAGACGTCAGCCGCTACTCCCACATCGTGGACGACGCGGTGTCGACCAATCCCGACCAGCTCTCCGCCGAGGAACTGCACGCCGCCGCCTGGCCGGTGGTCGCGCAGCGGCTGCGTGCGGACAAGCAGCGCACGGTCGAGCGGTTCGAGGAACTGCACGGCACCGGCCGCGCGTCCACCGACCCGGTCAAGATCGAGAAGGCCGCCGGCGAAGGCCGGGTCGACACCCTGCTCCTCGCCGGCGGTCCATTGTGCTGGGAACAGGCCGCCACCGAGTCACCGGCGGTCGTGCAACTCGGCGCCGACGACGCCTTCGCGCACTGCGAGCTGGTGGACCGGGCCGCCGCGGACACGCTATCGCGCGGCGGGCACATCTACGCGTTCTCCGAGACACCGGTGCCAGGTGGCGGGGACGTCGCGGCAGTGTTCCGTTATTGAGGCGCGAGCGGGTGGCCCAGACCGACGTGCGGATGCGGCCGCCGCGGCCGGCAGTTGACGGGGGCACGTATGAGCACCGTGACCGCCACCGTGCCGGATCGGCGGTGGACGATGCGCTGGACGCCGCGCTGTGGGCCGCGGAACTCCAGGTGACCGACGTCGACCTTCCCGCCTGGCCCGCTGCCGACCGGGCGGCCGCCGCCGCCCGGACGCCGTGCGTCTCAGCGCCACGGCTGAGGAGCCGCCGTATGCCTCCGGGTCGGTACTGGCACATCGGGCTTATACCCGCAATCCCAGTCCATGGTCATGTGATCAGCATGAGAGCAGCAGCTTTTCATCTGGGGCGCATCGCGGGGGTCCGTGTCGGGGTCATCCCTAGTCAATGTGGATCATTGGCTACGCCCACCGAGGCGGACACCCCGCCAACTTGACATGATCGACCAGCCCACCACCGCATAGCGCACGCCCAACTCGCGGACAGTGAAGCGCTGCGGCCGCGAAGTCGTCAATTCAGCGGATTGCGCGGCGTCGTGGTCTTCAAGGCTCCGGGCGACGGCGTGGCGGGCACAGACTGGTTCGTGACCCCTACCAGCCGCTCCGCGGCCTCGGTGAACGCGACCACACCGCGTCGGGCGGGTAGCTTCCGCGTTCGCGCACACATTAGGCGCACTGACCGGCTACACCGCGATGACGGGGTTGGCGGTACTCCAATCAACCAACCGCCTTGCTATAACACCATACCTCCATGATCACCGCACGTGGGATAGAGCGTCCCCATGACCAACCGGACCCAACTCCTGACCCCTGACTGTGGCTATGCGCCAGAAGGCTCTTCTTTGGTGCACCGCATCCGGCCGCTATGGAATTTCCTTTAGCAATCGCTAGGCCGTATCGATTGAATGCCTTGCCCACAGGGAAGCCTCGTTGGCACCACTCTGTAGAAAGGACTCACGATGACGCTGCCCATGAGACGAGGCCGCTACCCCGCCCGCCGGTGGGACCCGCTGGCCGGATTGCCCGGATTCGATGACTTGTTCGATCAGATGAGCCGGATGCTGACCAGCGCGCTTCCCGACGTGGCAAGGATCAGCATCAACTCCTGGTCACCGCCGGTGGACATTCAGGAAACCGACGACGAGTACATGGTTGAGGCCGACCTGCCCGGGGTTCAGCCCGACGACGTCACGATCGACTTAGAAGGCAGAGAACTGCGCATCCTGGGACAGTACGGCGGAGCCGAGGAAGGCGAGGGTGAGCAGCAGCGAGTCCGTCGCAGCGGCCGCTTCGACTACCGGGTGACACTGCCCGGTGAGGTGAAAAGCGAGTCCTGCTCAGCCAACCTGGAGCACGGTGTGCTGCGGTTGCGCCTGCCCAAGGCTTCCTCGGGCGCCCGTCAGCGCATCCCCGTGCAAGCCGACACAGCACGCCAGGCCGATTCCGGGCCAGCCCTGAAGACTGGCACTGAGAGCACCGCCGCGGCGCGAACTAACACGCCCAGCACCGGACAGACCAGCACAGCGCCGACCGACACCGACAAGAGCGACGGGTGGACCGAGTAGGGCCGGTGACAACAGCCAGTTGATCACCAGCATGAGCAGCAATACCCACCAGAACCAGCCACCGGGCGGTCGTCGGCGGCCACCTTTGGCCGACGCCGGAGAGTCTTCGGGGCGTGCCCCTTCCACCCGCCACCGCTTAGCTTCGTCCTCACCCTGCACGGCGTTGCGGGACCGTAACCCCGCATTCTTCTGCAGGTTTGGCCGCGCGGGTGACAAACACTACTGCGTGAGGGGGCCTGGGGAGCCGGCGGGGTAGGTCCGGAGTGGTGTCCTGCCCGCATCCCAGGCCTTGAGGATGGGTTCGACGATAGCCCACGACTCCTCCACTTCGTCGTCTCGCACCGTGAACGTCGGGTCGCCTTCGAGCACGTTGATGAGCAACCGTGCGTAGGCGGGAAGGCCGGGCGGCGCGAGGTCGAGAGCGAGCTGGGCGCGATCGAGGTGCAACGCATTCTGGCTGTTTGTGATGCTGATCTCGAGGGACATTTGATCGGGGACCAACGAGAGGGTGAGCACATTTGGCTCTGGCTGCTCCGCGCTTGAAAAAGCCAGGTGCGGAACCGGCTTGAAGTGGATACGAATTTCTTGGCGGTCGCGGTCGAGCGCCTTGCTGGTGCGCAGAAGGAAAGGGACGCCCGCCCAGCGCCAGTTCTCGACGCGCAGTTCGACGGCGGCAAACGTCTCGGTATTTCGCGTCGGATCGACGCCGTTCTCGTCACAATAGTCGGGCACGAGTCGACCGGAGATGGTTCCGGCGGTGTACCGCGCCCGCACGGTGCGCCTGACCACCTCGTGAGTCGAGAGGCGCCCGACAGCCCGAAGTACCTCGACCTTGCGGTCCCGCAGGTCCTGCTCGTCTAGTCGAGTGGGAGGTTCCATGGCCACGAGTGCGAGGAGTTGAAGCAGATGGTTCTGGACCATGTCGCGCAGGGCACCGGCATGGTCGTAGTATTCGGCGCGTCCTTCGAGGGCGAGCGTCTCGTCCCAGACGATCTCGACCTGATCGATGTGGTGGTTATTCCAAAGTGGCTCGAACATGCGGTTGGCGAAGCGCAGCGCAAGGATGTTCTGCACCGTCTGCATGCCAAGGAAGTGGTCGATGCGGAAGACCAGGTTCTCGGGAAACGCAGCGTGCAGCAGGTCGTTGAGCGCTCGGGCGGAAGCGAGGTCTTCGCCGAAGGGCTTCTCCACCACGATCCGGCTGTCGGGCGGGGTTGGCGCGGCGGCCAGCGCCTCGATCGTGGGTGGGAAGAGCGTGGGGGGCAGTGCCAGGTAGGCGACGATGGGTTCCGAGCCGATCGCGGTGGCGAGATCATTCGCGTTGCTGGCGTTGCCTCGTCGGTAGTGGAGCCGATCGAGGACGGCACGGACAGCGGAGGCCGGGGCGTTGGGAGCATGGCGAGCGAGTCGGGCGGTGGCCTCATGGCGGAATGAGCGCGTGTCGAAGTCACTGCGGGCGATGCCGACGATGCGGCCGACCGGAAGGCGATCCGCGGCGGCCAGCTCTACCAAGGCTGGCAGGAGATAGCGGCCGGTCAGGTCACCCGACGCCCCGAGGATCAGCAGGTCGCTCACCTGGTCCTCCGGGACAGGCGGGCCAGGTTGATGCCGCTTGAGATGACTCCGACATGGCTGAACGCTTGGGGGTAGTTGCCGAGGTATTGGCCCGTGGAGGGTTCGATCTCCTCGGGCAGCAACCCCAGCGGCCCGGCTCGGCTGCACAATGAGTGGTACAGCTCGAACGCCTCGTCCAGACGTGCCTGGTAGGCCAGGTTGTCGACCAGCCAGAAACTGCACAGCAGGAAGGCGCCCTCCTGGCCGGCGAGCCCGTCGGGCGACTCGTCGTAATGGTATCGGTAGAGCAGCCCGCCGCCGGCGTCGAGACGCCGCATGACGGCATCAGTGGTGGCGGCCATGTGAGGGTCGTTGGCTGACAGCACTCGTCGCAGGGGAAGCGCGAGGACGCTGGCATCGAGTCCGCCGGTGCCATCGATGTGCTCGGTGATCGACTTGACGGTGGGGTTCCATGCCTGGGTGAGGATGGTGTCGCGGATGTGATCTGCTTCGGCGTGCCAGCCGGAGGTGTCACCGGGTAGCCCGAGCCGTTCGGCCATCCGCGCTCCCCGGTCGAGCGCCACCTGACACATCGCGGCGGAGTAGGTGAAGGGCCGCCCAGCGCGGCGGACCTCCCAGATGCCCTGGTCGGGCGTGCGCCAATCGGTGCGCGCCGCCTCGATCAGCTCGACCAGGCGTGACCAGTAGGGTTCATCGATGCTGCCGCCGCCTGCCACCCACTGGTAGGCGCAGTCGAGGATCTCGCCGTAGGCGTCGTGTTGGCGCTGGTTGGCGGCGCCATTGCCCCACCGGACCGGGCGGGATCGGCGGTAGCCCTCCAGCTTCGGGTCTTCGCATTCCGGTGGCGGCTGGCGCCCGTCGAGATCGTAGAGCACCTGCGCCTGGCCGGCAGTCTCCACGGCGTCGAGCACCCAGCCCAAGAAGCGCTGCGCGTCGTGGTGCAGACCGATGCGTCGTAGGGCGTATACCGAGAACGCGGCATCCCGGACCCAGGTGTAGCGGTAGTCCCAGTTGCGGTGTCCGGCTATCGTCTCGGGCAGCGACGAGGTGGGTGCGGCCAAGATGGCCCCACCGGCGAAGTGGTCGAGCAGCTTCAGCGTAATCGCCGAGCGTCGGACCAACCCTGTCTCCGGGCCCTCGTAGTCGACACCGCGCATCCACTGGCGCCACGCGGCGAGGGTCTGTTCGATGAGCGCCGGAGCATCGGCACTGCTGGCCCGGCCGTACGGACCCCAGTGCAGCACCACATGGAACTGGTCGCCCTGTTTCAGCTGGATCTCGGTTCGGGTCCCTCGGAGTTCCGCGCTGGCGCTGAGGTGCAGGTCCAGATCCGGGCGATCGGCCATCTGCAGCTGCCAGCCGCCACGACGGCGGCGCCACTGGGCGCCACCGCGCGGGGCGACATCGACGACCAGCCGAACCTCGCCGTCAAGGACCACCGCGTGACGCAAAAGCTCCTGGCGCGCCGCCGACCCGTCCTCGGTGAGATCAGCGCCCCGGTGCAAGGTGAGCGCGTCGGTGATCCGTACCAGCCCGGTTGCGCTACGCAGCTCAGTGACGAGCACACCGCTATCAAGCTCATAGCGTTGCCGTGCTTCGACAATCGCCTCCGGGGCCAACCGAAAGGCCCCGCCTTGGGTGGTGTCGAGGAGCGAGCAGAACACGGCCGGCGAGTCGAACCGGGGTAGGCACAACCAGCACACCGTGCCGTCTCGCGCCACCAGTGCAGCCGTCTCGCCGTCACCGATCAGCCCATGGTCCTCGATCGGAAGGTAGCCACCATCCTGTCGGACCAAAGGAGCGAACTTGGCAACCAAGTGGGGATCGCCTCCACCGGCCATAGCTCACGTCGCCCCGATCACTCGAAACCGCTTCAACGGTGTGGCCAGCCTGCCCGCCTTGCCGGGTTCCACCATGACAGGCCCACCCCCAGTGGCTACTCAGTGCAGGAGGAATCATAGAGGTTCGCAAGCGCATCGAGCGTCGGCTGTGCCAGAACGTCTGCCATATCGTCCGCGACCACGAGGACAACCAGGCGCTTTCGCCTGTCACCGTGTCGTCGTCAGGCACGTCGAACTGGACATCAATACGCTAGAGACGCGTGACCGGCGTTCCATGTCTATACATGAGGGAGCGTCCTCATGTCCGTACACAGTTTCGGCGCCCGCGATACCCTCACCGTCGCCGGCACCTCCTACACGATCTACCGTCTCGATCGGCTCGACAATGTTGACCGCCTACCCTTCGGACTGAAGGTCCTGGCTGAGAACGTGCTGCGGCATTGACCTCGCAACGGCTTGTCGACCCAGGGTTGCGGTGAGGCGCCTTGCGGCCCGGTGATCGCCATAGGTTTGGCTCCGCCGGTTCGTCCCGCTGTCCGGAAGAGCGGAGCTGGGACACTGACGGCAACCGTCGTCGGCTCCGGTGAGCTGTGTACCGAGGTCGCGGGGCCGAGCCTGCAAAGGCGGGGAGTCACGGCGTGTCCCACCGCCTGGCTCGCTCCCGCGACTGATAGATCGAGTTTCGACAACCCCAGCCTGCACCACAGATCAGCCATGGGTATCTAATGCTGTTCGTCGTCGACGTGAGGGAGTGTCGCGTGCTGTTGACGTTGCACGAACGCGAGCGGTTGATGATTTACACGGCGGCGAAGCTCGCCGTCGAACGCAGAGACCGCGGCGTCAAGCTCAACCTGCCGGAAGCCACCGCGCTGATCACCTCCTTCCTGCTCGAGGGCGCCCGGGACGGCCGCACGGTCGCCGACCTAATGGACGCCGGCCGCGACGTGCTCCGCCGCGACGAGGTGATGGAGGGGGTGCCGGAGATGCTGGGGCAGCTGCAGGTCGAAGCGACGTTCCCGGACGGCACCAAGCTGATCACCGTCACGGCGCCGATCTCATGACCCGTCGCGGCGAGCACCCCAGCGACGACCCCGGCGGCCGCGAGCGGGCTCACCGGCTGGAGGCGGACCGGCACCCCAGCAGCGGGCCCGGCGGGCCAAGCCTGCCGCGCCGCTGCGGCACTGGTGAGCGCCAAGCGGAGCGCCGGCACTACACCGGCGAGCAGCCGCATGTCGACGAGCCGCTGATCCCCGGCGAGGTGGTCTACGGCGACGACCCGGTAGTGATCAACGCCGGCAAGGAAGTGATCACGCTGCGGGTCGAGAACACCGCAGACCGCCCGGTCCAAGTGGGGTCGCACTACCACTTCGCGGAGGTCAATCCCGCGTTGGAGTTCGACCGCAAGGCGGCCTGGGGGCGGCGGCTGAACGTGCTCTCCGGCGGGTCGATGCGCTTCGAGCCTGGCGCCGCCGAGCAGGTGGAGCTGATCCCAATCGCTGGGCAGCGGATCGTGGCCGGGCTGCGTGGCGAGTGCGGAGGCAAGCTCGATGACTGAGATCAATCGGCAGGAGTACAACTCCGCGTTCGGCCCGACCACGGGCGACCGGATCCGCCTGGCGGACACTAACCTGTTCATCGAGGTCACCGAGGACCATTGCGTCGGTGGGGACGAAGCCGTGTTCGGCGGCGGCAAGTCGGTGCGGGAATCGATGGGTCAGTCCCGGGCCACCCGTGCGGAGGGCACCCCCGACCTGGTCATCACCGGTGCGGTGGTGCTGGACCACTGGGGGGTTATCAAGGCTGACGTCGGGATCCGGGATGGGCGGATCGTGGCGTTGGGCAAGGCCGGCAACCCCGAGACCATGGACGGAGTCCACCCGGACTTGGTGATCGGGCCGTCCACCGAGGTCGCCGCGGGCAACGGTCTGATCCTGACGGCTGGCACGGTGGACACGCATGTGCACTTCATCGGTCCGGACGCGCTTGAGGAGGCCCTGGCCGCCGGCACAACCACCGTGGTCGGCGGTGGCACCGGCCCGACCGAGGGATCCAAGGCCACCCTGGCCACTCCCGGCTCGTGGTGGACGCAGCGGATGCTCGAGGCCTTTGAGCCCTGGCCGGTCAATGTGCTGTTCCTCGCCCGCGGCAACACCGTGTCCCACGACGCGCTGTGGGAGCAGCTGCGCGGTGGCGCCGGCGGGTTCAAGGTCCACGAGGACTGGGGCGCCACTCCGGCCGCCGTCGACGCCGCACTCGCCGTCGCCGATGAGTCCGGCGTGCAAGTCGCGATCCACAGCGACACCCTCAACGAAGCCGGCTTTGTGGAGGACTTGCTCGCTGCGGTGCGCGGCCGGACCTTCCACGCCTACCACACCGAGGGCGCCGGCGGCGGGCACGCCCCGGACATCATCCGGATCGCCAGCGAGCCCTACGTGCTGCCGGCATCGACCAACCCGACTCGGCCGTTCACCCGCAACACCATCGCCGAGCACCTGGACATGGTGATGGTCGCGCACCACCTCAACCCGCAGGTTCCCAACGATCTCGCGTTTGCCGAGAGCCGGGTGCGTGCCGGCACGATCGCCGCCGAGGACGTGCTGCACGACCTCGGCGCGCTGTCGATCATGTCCTCGGACGCCCAGGCGATGGGCCGGGTGGGCGAGGTCGTGATCCGGACCTGGCAGACCGCCCACCAGATGAAGCTGCTGCGCGGCGCGCTCCCCGGCGACGGGCGGGCCGATAATCACCGGGCCCGACGCTATGTCGCCAAGTACACGATCTGCCCGGCCATCGCGCACGGGCTGGAGCGCGAGATCGGCTCGGTCGAGCCGGGCAAGATGGCCGACCTGGTGCTGTGGCAGCCAGCGCTGTTCGGCATCCGGCCCACCATGGTGCTCAAGGGCGGCATGGCCGCCATGGCGGCTCTCGGCGACCCTAACGCCTCCGTGCCCACTCCGCATCCGGTGCTGCCTCGGCTCGGGTTCAACGCCAAGAGCCCCACCGCCGCCACCACCAGCGTCGCGTTCGTCGCCCCCGCCGCCATCGAGGACGGTCTGGCCGACCGGCTTGCGATCGGGCGCAAGCTCGTCGCCGTAGAGAACGTCCGCAGGCGCAGCAAGCAGGATCTACCCGAGAACATCGCGATGCCTCGCATCGAGGTCGACCCGGATACCTACAGCGTGCGGGTCGACGGCGAGCTGATCGAGCACGACCCCGCCACCGAGCTGCCCATGGCGCAGCGCTATTTCCTGTTCTGATCATGCACGACGGGTCCGCCGCGCTGCTGCTGCTGCTCGCCGACGGCCGGTTCCCCGCCGGCGGGCATGCCCACTCTGGCGGGCTGGAGGTGACCGTGGCCGCCGGTCGGGTTGCCGACGTGGCCACGTTGGAAGAGTTCCTCCGCGGCCGGGCCACCACCACCGGGGCGGTGTCGGCCGCGTTCGCTGCCGCCGCCTGCGACGCCCTGACTTCCTGCGATACCGGCCGCTTCCAGGTCCTCGACGCCGAGCTCGACGCCCGGCTGCCGTCCCCGGCGCTACGGGCCGCGTCCCGCAAGCTGGGACGCCAGCTGCTGCGCGCCGTGCGCGTCATCCGGCCTTATCCCCGCCTCGACGACCTCAGCTCCGGTCCGCACCAGCCTGTCGTGTTCGGCGCCGCGTGTGCCGCGTTCGGTCTGAGTCCGTGGGCGGCGGCGCTGGCCGCCGTCCACGACGCGGTGGCCGGATCGGCTACCGCCGCGGTACGGCTGCTTGGCCTGGACCCGTTCGCCACCCACGCTGCGCTCGCCCGGCTCGGGCCGCTGCTTGACCAGGTCGCTGACCACGCGGCTCAGCACGCCCGAACCGAGCCCGCCGAGCTGCCCGCCTTCAGCGCCCCGCTGCTTGACGTCGCCGCCGAACACCACGCCGCCTGGGAGGTGCGTTTGTTTGCGTCCTAACCAACCCCACGGCCACGAGCACTCCCATGATCGCGGGCCGGATCACGAGCACCCGCATCCGCACAGCGATACCGCCGCCTCGCTGCCACGCACGCCGGGCAGGCCGCTACGCATCGGGATCGGTGGCCCCGTCGGCTCCGGCAAGACTGCGCTGGTCGCCGCGTTGTGCCGCACCCTCGGTGGTCAACTGGAGCTTGCCGTGGTGACCAACGACATTTACACCACCGAGGACGCCGACTTCCTGCTGCGCAACGGTGTCCTGCCCGCGGATCGGGTACGCGCCGTGGAGACCGGCTGCTGCCCGCACACCGCCATCCGCGATGACATCTCCGCGAATCTGGAGGCCGTCGAGGACCTCGAGACCACCCTGCCCACCCTGGATTTGCTGCTCGTTGAGAGCGGTGGGGACAACCTCACCGCGACTTTCAGCCGCGGCCTGGTCCACCGCCAGATCTACGTCCTCGACGTCGCTGGCGGCGACAAGGTGCCCCGCAAAGGCGGACCGGGAGTGACCCGCGCCGACCTCCTCGTGATCAACAAAACCGATCTGGCCGACCGCGTCGGCGCGGACCTGGCAGTGATGGACCGCGACGCCCGCGCCCAGCGCGGCGAGCTGCCCACCTGTTTCCTGTCCCTGGTCGACGATCCCGCCGCCACCCCGGTCGCCGGCTGGGTCCGCGGCTGCCTTGCACCTCTGTCGATCTGATGCGCGCCCGCGCCCGCCTGGCCACCGAGCATTGCGCCCGCACCGGCGGGCGCGGGCGCAGCCACGTCACCGTACTGCGCTCACAGCCTCCCCTGATGCTCCGGCTCACCATGCCCAGCGGGCCCGAACCGTGGACCGCGGATGCCTCGGAGCCCGCCCGGGTCTGCCTGGCCGCCGGTGCGGCCGGACCGATCGGCGGCGACCAACTCGCCCTGCACGTCAACGTCGGCCCGGGCAGCACGCTGATACTGGGCGAGGTCTCGGCCACCCTGCTGCTCCCCGGACCGCACGGCGCGCAGTCCCGGACCCAGGTCTGGGTGCATGTCGGCGCCGGCGCCACCCTGATCTGGCTCCCCAAACTGGTGATCGCCGCGCACGGCTGCCACCACGCCACCGACGTCCGCGTCGACCTCGACCCCGACGCCCGGCTGCTGCTGCGCGAGGAGCTGCTGCTGGGCCGCCACCACGAACAACCCGGCAACCTGCACCAACGGCTACGGGTCCGCCGCGGCGGGCACCCGCTGCTGCACCAACACCTGGCCATCGGCCCCGACGCCGCAGGCTTGGACGGCCCGGCCGTGACCGGAGGCCACCGGGCGCTGGGATCGATCCTGGTCGTCGACCCCGCCTGGACCCACGCCAGCCCAGCCGCCACCGCGCTCGACGACGACACCGCCCTGCTGCCCCTCAACGGGCCCGCGGTCCTGATCAGCGCGCTGACCGCCGACAGCCTCACGCTGCGCCGCCGCCTCGACACCGGCCTGCATGCCCTGGGCGCACTGTAGCGGGCAGCAGTGGCGCCAGGTTTCGCCACGGGCTGCGGCACCGTGGCCGGGGAGGGCCACCGCGGACCGGCTCGTCGTGATCGGGAACGGCGCATCGCTGCGGACCGGGCCTGTCCCGCCTGCTCGCCGTTACCGGCCGGGTCGTGGGGGCGCTGGACTCCCGCGACGCGACGGCGGGTGCGCAGGCATCAGGGCCGAGGCTGCCATCGGAGGGTTGCGGTCGTCTGCTGGTAGGGCTGCGGGGACGGGTAGCGCAGCAGCTCGATGGTCATTCCCCACGGCGCGCGGCAGTAGACGAACTCGTTGCCGGAGCCCGCGCTGCGGACCGGGCAGCGGCGCGAGCTGGTCCAGCTGCTCGCCACCGGCTGCCTGACACGCCCGGCGACCGCCGTCGGATCCCTCGACGTAGAGCGCGAGATGCTGCAGGCACAGATCGCACGGGCGCGCCGGTGGGCGTTGCTCGGTTCCGTCGAACTCGAACAGCTCCAGGTCGGGACCGTCGGCGAGGCGCAGATCCGCATCCGGCTCTCACGGGTGCCCGCGGGCATACCCATGCGCTGCTCCAAGGCCGGGCCCGAGTTGGGTTCCGCGTTGGCCGGCAGGGTGTCGTAGAGCACGACCGCGTCCAGCGCATCAACGAAGAACGCGCTCGCGGCACCCCGCATCGGGCTGCGCTGGTCGCTGTCATCGGCTGCCGGTTAAGCTGGCGCGGACCGCGTCTGCTGCATGGCGGGCGTGCTATGGGAGCGTTTTGCTCACCGGCTCGTCGGCGGCGACTGGGCCGGCCGGGGGTCGATCACCTGGTGCGGCAGACCACCTCCCGGCCTCGGCTCGAGGCGACGGGTATGGGCGGGCTTCGAGCGGGTAGGGGTCTGGTCATGGCCATGGTGCTGGTGTGCGGCAACATCTTCGACGGGCAGGCGGAGGCGGAGGCGGGACCGGGCGAGGTCCTGGTCGACGGTGACCGGATCGTCGAGGTCGCCGCATCGGTGGGCCGCCCGGCCGGCGCCGCGGTGGTGGATTTGACCGCGCGGACCATGATGCCCGGGTTCATCGACAGCCACGTGCATCTGACGATGGACAGCTCGGCCATCTGCACCCAGACGCTGGCGTCCGCGGCGGCTAAGGCGTTGACCGGGCTGGGCCTGGCCCAGGCCTATCTGGCGCGGGGTTCACCACGCTGCGCGACCTGGGCACCATGGACCTGGGCTGGCCGACGGTGGACCTGCGCAACGCGATCAACGCCGGGCTCGTGCCCGGACCGAGGTTGATCGTGGCCGGGCACCTGATCGGACCGACCGGCAGCCACGCCAATGTCGGCGGCATGTACCCACCGCGCTGGGCGCTGCACGTCTGCGACCCGGCACCCGGGCCCGCGCAGATCCGGGCCCGGGTGCGCACCGAACACAAATACGGCAGCGACTGGATCAAAACCGCCAACGCCGGCGGCTACTACAGCGCAGGGGACGACCCTGCCCCGATGACCTGGTTCGACGACGAAATCGCCACGCTGGTCGACACAGCCACCCAGCTGGGGCTGCCGGTCGCGGTGCACACCGGCGCCGCGCAAGCCTGCACCCAGGCCATCCGCGCCGGGGTGCGCAGCCTGGAGCACGCCTACCTGATCGACCAGCAGGCCCTCGCGCTGGCCGAACAGGCCGGCATCTACATCGTCCCGACGATGCAGATGACCCGAGAGGACCTCGCACAACTGCAACAGGGGACGCTGCCCGCGCAAGCGGTGGGCAAGTTCCGCCGCGACCACGAGCTGATCCAGGGCGCCCAGCGACGCATCGCCGCCAGCACCGTCAAGATCGCCTTCGGTACCGACTGCGGGATGTTCCCGTTCAGCCACGGCGTGGGCGAGTTCCAGGCCATGACCGCGGCCGAGATGAGCCCGGCCCGGGCACTGCGCGCCGCCACGAGCGTGGCCGCCGAACTGCTCGGCCGCGACGATCTCGGAGTGCTTGAGCCAGGCCGATCTGCCGATCTGGTCGCGATGCCCGGCGACCCCACCGCCGACATCACCGCGACGGCGCGGGTGGACTTCGTGATGGCTCGAGGCCGCATCCACCACCACCCGGGTCGCTTTGAGCAGAGATGCGTCAGGACGGGTAGGCACGCCACGTGAACGCTGAACCGCCGCTGCTGCTCGCGCTGGATCTGACCGGCACCTTCGCGTTCGGGCTCAACGGCGCGCTGACCGCGGTGCATGCCGCCCGGCTCGACATCGTCGGCGTGGTCACCCTCGCCATGATCACCGCGTTGGGTGGCGGCATCATCCGCGACGTCTTGATCGACTCGCTGCCGCCCGCCACGTTCAGCGACTGGCGCTACCTGGCGGTCGCGGCGGCGGGTGGCCTGGTCGCGTTCGCGCTGGGCCAGCGGCTGGACCGGCTGGCCGGACCGATCACCGTGCTGGACGCCGTCGGGTTAAGCCTGTTCGCGGTTACCGGGGCGAGCAAGGCGCTGGGCTTCGGGCTCGGCGTCGGGCAGGCCATCATCCTCGGTGCGATCACGGCCGTGGGTGGCGGCACGCTGCGCGACGTGCTCATCCGGCAGATCCCCACGGTGCTGCGCAGCGAGTTGTACGCCATCCCCGCCCTGATCGGCGCCGCGGTCACGGCCGCCACCAGCCGCACCGGTGTCTATGGAATCCCCGCCGCGATCGCAGCCGCCGCCCTGTGCTTCGTCGTCCGGCTGGTGGGCGTCCACTTCGGTCTCAACGCACAGGGCCCACCGGGCGCGCGCGGCGACCCCGGTTCTCCGGACGGGCAGTAAGTCAGCGGGCGAGCCAGGCCAAGGCGGCCACGACCAGGGCTTGGGTGCCGGTGTCGAGGGTGGGCTGGATGACCGGGGCGAAGTTGGCGGAGTGGTTCACGGGGATGTCCTGCGCCACCCGGCCAGCGGCCTCGGCCCTGCGGTAGGTCTGCCCGTCGATGCCACCGATGCCCCAGTAGGTGTACGGGACGCCCAGGGCGGTCGGGATGTCGCTGAAATCCTCGCTGGCGGTCTGCTGGCCCATCGGCCCGGCTCGGTCGCCGAAAAACTCGCCGAACGCGGCGGCCACCCGGTCGGTGGTTGCAGGGTCGTTATCGGTCAGAGGGAAGCGGTCGAACAGCTCGAACTCCGGGTCTTTCGAGCAGCCCGACGCCTGACACTCCGCGGTGACGATACGGCGCACCGCGTCCAGAATCGCGCTTCTGGTCTGCTCGCTGTAGGTGCGGATGTTGAGTTGCAGCACAGCGTGGTCGGGAATGACGTTGCTCTTCATGCCGGCCTGAATGCTGCCGACCGTCAGCACCGCGGTCTGCGCCGGCGGGATCTCGCGGGAGACGATGGTCTGCAACCGGACCACGATCATCGCGGCGAGTACCACAGGGTCGACGGCCGCCTGCGGCATCGAGCCATGGGCGCCACGCCCGTGCACGGTGACCCGCATACTGTCGGCGGCGGAGAGCACCGGGCCGGCGTGGGTGCCGACGTGTCCGGCCGGTGCCGGCAGCACATGTTGGGCCAGCGCCACGTCCGGGGTCGGGATCAGTCCCGCCAGGCCGTCGTCAAGCATGCCCCGGGCGCCGTCGCCGGTCTCCTCCGCAGGTTGGAACAGCGCCACCACCGTGCCGCTCCACCGGGCGGTCCCCTCGGCAAGCAGCTGGGCGGCGCCAAGCAGGCAGGTGACGTGCACATCGTGTCCGCAGGCGTGCGCCACCGGTACTTGGTTCCCGCTCGCATCGGGGGTCGCAACGGTGCTGGCATACGGCAGGTCGGTCGCCTCGCGCACCGGCAGGGCGTCCATGTCCGCCCGCAGCAGCACCGTCGGGCCATCCCCACTACCCAGCACCCCGACCACACCTGTGCCACCGACACCCCGGTGCACCCGGTAGCCGGCCTGGCCCAGACGCTCGCCGACCTTCGCGGCGGTCCGCCGCTCCTGGTGGGATAGCTCCGGGTGCCGATGCAAGTCCCGGTAGAAATCCTCCTGCCACCCCCGCACGGCGCCCAGGCCAGCCAGCACAGATAACACAGGCGACGCGACGGTCATGGTCTCCTCCTCGCAGCGGCGGATGTTAAGGGATTTCCCGCAGGCGTCCCCCTTAAAGATGCTGCCAACTCCGCGACCCGAGCAGGACATCGAGCACGCCCGGTGGAAGACCGACGTCGACCCGGACCCCGTGGCCAGCACGCCCGTGCCCCAGTCAGTGCTGCACTGGTGCATAAGCAGGCCGCCGCGAGCGAGTTAAGTCCACCGCGCTGATCCACCCCTCGATCGACGACCGTCACGCGGACAGCCCCGAGACCCGGCCCTGATCCCCACACCGGCCGCTCAACAGGCAAACGTCCGAACGCTGATCATTGCCAAAAGTAAGTGATCGGCGTTCGGACTGGTAGATGGCGGTACCGGTGGGATTTGAACCCACGGAGGGCGTGAACCCTCACGCGCTTTCGAGGTCCGCGATGCACTGACCAGCGGTGATCGCCGGAGTGCTATTCGCACGTGGCACGGCTAGCGCGGCCGCCTGCGGCCGCCGCCGACAAGGGGTGAACCACCAGAAATGCAACCACCGGGCGTCGCGGTTCTTTGGGAGATCAAGCGCGGCTCGCGCACCTGCCGGCTCGGCTTTGCCTTGGCCGTTCCCGACGGTCCACTTGAACGGATGGCGGCAACCAGGGCCGCCGGGCTGGCGGTTTAGGTGGGATCGATGGCCTCGGCCGATCCCGAGCCCAACGTTACGACCCCACGGCCGCGTCCAGGGTCACCTTCGACGACCCCCACCGGGCACCCGTCGTCGAGCAAATCTACACCTGGCGCATCGACGAAAAACTCGGCTACCGCGCCATCGCCGACCGGCTCAACCACGACCCCGACCGCTACCCCCCACCCCTGCCACCCGACCCCGCGCGCGCCATCGTGGCAACTCTGCGACGCCTTCGCCCTCCACATCACCTACAACAAACACACCCACCACGCCGACTTCAACATCGACATCGCCGCCCACACCATCCCAAGAATCCAACAACTAGCCACACCCGCA
>Ga0134128_10001923_pt1 | contig 26141 bp, 25 predicted proteins | sample KB31754_FD_96462 | JGI IMG/M metagenome (GOLD analysis project Ga0134128, IMG submission 96462) | Terrestrial soil microbial communities with excess Nitrogen fertilizer from Kellogg Biological Station, Michigan, USA - KB3-175-4 | ecosystem: Environmental > Terrestrial > Soil > Unclassified ...
ATGTTCTTGCAATTGTCGATGAGCTTGCGGATCACCGCGGACGGAATGTCCGAGGCGTGGAGCCGCGAGAAGCCCCAGAGCGGGACGGGGAAGAGGAGGATGGCGAGGTTGGTCGCGTCGCAGAAAGCCTTCGTGTACTCGTAAATCTCGTCCAGGCTCTCGGGATAGAAATTCGCCGGATAGGACAGCAGCACGAGCTCGCAGCCATTCGCCTCAGCGATCTTCGCCGCCTCGATATTCTCTTCGAGGTTGTTGAACGAGGCATGCAGGATCAGCTTCAGCCGGCCCTTCGACTCATCGTTCGCCCATTGGAAGAACTGGCCGTATTCGTCGAGCGTCAGCGCAGTCTCGGAGACGAGCAGCGTGCCGGTGAAGCCATGCGTCAGGCATTGCCGCACGTCGTGGCGGATGCCGCGCTCATTGAGGCCTTTGAGATCGGCGGTGTAGGACGGGATGATGACATTGGCGCAGCCCTTCAAATGCTGCCAGGCCCAATCACGCGCTTCATTCTTGCGATAGCTCGGCATTTTATCCTCCTCGGTCTGCTTTCATCCTGATCTTGAGTTCGACGATGGTGGGGCGTTCGGGCTCGCGTCGCCTCCAGCCAAACAGCAGCTTAGCGCGGCGACACCAGGCTGTCTTGCAGCCCCTAGCATCACGGTCGATTTCTGCGCAACGATCGCCCAAGCCATATAGTAGACAAAATCAACGACTTGGTCTAATCGAATCTTGCCAGCACTGCGCCAGGAAGACGCGCGACATCCGTGCGCAGTGATAAGCTAAATCCGTGTTCCCGAGGGAGGGAGAAGATGGCAAGCGCTCAACGCATCGACATCCACCATCACATCTGGCCGCCGCGCTGGCTTGAGGAGCCGCCGGATTGGTTGTCGGGCCGGAGCGGCGAAATGGCGCCGACGACGAATTGGGATTTCGTCTCGAAATGGACACCGTCGATGACAATCGACGCGATGGGCAAGAACGACATCGCGACCACTGTGACCTCGGTCTCGAGCATGGTGGTGCACCCGGACAAGCCGCAATTCGATGCCGATTTCGCGCGCGAGTGTAACGAGTTCGGTGCGCGGCTCGCACAGGATAACAAGGGGATGATCGGCACGTTCGCGATGCTGCCGCTGCCGCATATCGACGAAAGTCTGAAAGAGATCGAATATGCCGGCGGCCCGCTCAAAGCCGATGGCTTCAAGCTGCAGACAAGCTATGGCAACAAGTGTCTCGGCGATCCCGCCTTCGATCCGGTATGGGACGCGCTCAATCGCCGCAAGGCCGCGGTTTTCGTCCATCCCGTCGTGCCGGAAGGCTGCATGAAGCTCGTGCCCAATCTGCCGGTCGCGCTGATGGAGTATCCGTTCGACACCACGCGCGCGATTTCGAGCTTGCTGTTCAATGGCACCCTCACGCGCTATCCGGAGATCAAATTCATCTTCGCCCATGGCGGCGGCACGGTGCCGTTCCTCGCCAACCGTATCGGCGGCGGCGCACGATCGCGCAAGGAATATGCCTCTTATATGCCCAACGGAATCCAGGCGGCGCTGAGCAATCTCTATTTCGACGTCGTCAGCGTAACCAACAAATTCGCCTGGGCGTCGCTCACGGCCTTCGTCGATCCGTCGCGCCTGCTCTACGGGACCGACATCCCGTACGGCACGTTCGAGCGCTCGACCCATGATTTGATGGAGATGAAGCTTTCGGCCGGGCAGCTGCGCGGGATCGAGCGTGATAACGCGCTCGCGATCATGCCGAGCCTCGCGCGCTAAGGCTATGCGCGTGCCGAGGGCAGGCGCTCCTCGTTGAGGCGCTCGGCTCTCGGCCGCGCCGGCAGTTCCTGCAGGTCGCGCAGGCGCCCTTCGAGCTCCCGCAACATCGCAAAGAACGCTCGCATCTGCTGGCGGTCGTAGCCTTTGAAAAGGCGTTCCTGAATGGTGCCGATCCGCTGAACGACTGCTTTGACGGTGCGACGGCCGGCCGCCGTCAGCTCGAGCGTGATCTTGCGCCCGTCGCGCTCATGCAAGCTGCGCTCGAGCAGGCCTTTATCGAGCAGGCCGCGGACGGCGCGCGATACGGCGGCTTTGTCGACCGTTGCCCAGCGCGAAACCTGAACCGCTTCGATCGGTCCCCAGACCGACACCGCCGCGAGCACCCGCCATTCATGCGTATTGAGCCCGAAATGGTCTGAATAGACCGCGCCGACGGCCCGGCTCAGCAACAGCTCGAGCATGCTGATCCGATAGGTCAAAACTTCGTCGAGGGATTCTGAACGCGACATCGAATTGCTTGTCCTTGATCCAGCAACATGCAACGAGCGGGAGGTGATTTCAACCGGTGCGGGCACGGAGCTCGGTTCCAGCCGCTCCATCGCAACACGGTCCGCGATTACCAGGGTGGGAAGACGAATCCCGAGCGCGATCGCCCCTATCTCGAGCTGGTCGGTTGCCATCACCGCTTCTCGGCGCCGGGCAATCCCGACCATCAGATATTGCCGGTCGAGGGCATTGCCATTCAGTACGGGCGCAAGCAGCTACCCGCCTTCGACTTCGATTCGAGCTTGCTGCCGCCGGGCGTCAATCCGCGTTTCGATAAATGGGGCTTCGACAACGTCTCGCTGTTCCCGAATTTCGTCATGCTCAACGGAAATCACTGGCGCGCCGAGATGTGGTTCTGGCCGCTCGACGAGCGGCGCACGATGATCGTCAATCGGGCCTACACCTATAAGCCCAAGAACCTCGGCGAGAGGCTGAGCCAGGCCTATTTCCGCTCGCGCGGCCGCGACGTCGTGCGCGAAGACCTCATACGCTCGAGGCGCAGCAGGCTATGCTGAGCTCGGGCGCGCTGCCGGAGATCGTGCTGTCGCGGCAGGAGACCTGCCTCAAGCATCACTATCGCGTGATGGAAACCATGCTGAGGCAAAACCGATGACGTCATCGTCGCTTCCCGTGGAATTCAGCGATCTCGAGCCCTTGGTGGCGGAATGGGCGCTGCCGACCGAGCGCGAACGCGTCGTCAAGCGCGTCGCAACGGAGATCGGCCGGCTCCGCTCGTTCCACGATGCGGTGCTCCTGCACACTCACGACATCATTCGTTATTTCAATCGCTTGTCGAACAATCCCGAAACGCTAGAGCCGCCGCAAAAGACGCTCTACCATTTGGCGGAGATGTTCATGGAGGCGGCGGCCCCGAGCGATCTCGGCTGGTCTTCGGGAGATATCGAGGATACCTTCCCGATGGCGCGGTTCGAGTTTGTGAAGATCTAGACTGGCGTTTTCGCGCGAAGGCGAATCTTTCAATAAAAAAAGGAGCGATGCGCGCAGAATTCTCGAGCGGGCGTAACGATAAAAGACCGTGCGGTGAACCGACACGGCGCGCAACAGGGAAGGAAATCGACCGATGCTTCAAACGGGTCTATTCCGCAGCAAGTGGTGGATGGTCGCCGCCGCGCTGGTGGCGCTCACCCTCAACACGGGCGTGGTGCAGAGCTTTTCGTTCGCCGTCTTCATCGTGCCGATCACGCAGGAGCTCGGCATCTCGCGCGGCGAATTGCTCTCGGCGCCCCTGGTCGGGACGGTGTTTCTGCTGCTGATCACCACACCGTCCTTCGGCAAGGCGCTCGACCGCTATGGAACGCGTCTCGTGCACATGCTGATGATCATCGGCTTCGCGATCAGCACCATGTGCCTCGCCTTCCTGCAAATGCCGTACTATTTCATGGTCCTGCTGTTCAGCTTTCAGCACCTCTTCGGCCCGAGCCAGTCGCCGATAGCCTACACGAAAGCAATTGCCGCCTGGTTCGACAAGGACCGCGGATTGGCGCTTGGCATCGCCATCGCCGGCGTCGGTCTAGGCGTCGCGATCATTCCGCCTTTCGATAATTATCTCATCGTGCATTATGGCTGGCGCGCCGCCTTCGTCGGCATGGGCGCGGCGATCCTCGTCTTCGCCCTCATTCCGGTTTTTCTCTTCGAGCGCGAGCCACCAATCCCGCCGGAACGCGAACGCCCCAAGAACGATGAGTCAATTCCGGGTCTATTCTGGAACGAGGCGGTGCTCAAGGACTGGCGCTTCGCCGCGATGACGGTCGCGTTCTTCCTGGCGCCGATCGCCATCAACGGCACGATCACTCAGGTCGTGGCGATGCTGACCGATCGCGGCATTCCGCTTTCCGTCGCCGTTGGCGCGCTCTCGGCTTCGGGCATCGCCCTGACCGTCGGGCGGATCGTCTCGGGCTTCCTCCTCGACAAAATTCACGGTCCCTACGTCGCGGCCATTTTCTTTGGCGCCTCCGGGGTCGGGATCGCGCTTTTGGCAGCCGGTTCTTTGCCGTTCGTCGGCGTTATCCTATGTGGCCTTGGCGTAGGCGGCGAGGTGGACCTCATGGCCTTCATGGTCAGCCGCTATTTCGGCCTGCGCTGCTTCGGCGCGATCTATGCAACCATGTTCACGTTCTTCAGTCTCGGGGTCGGATTGGGACCATATCTTCTCGGCCTCTCGTTCGACAAATTCGGCAGCTATGTACCGATGATGATGGTGAATCTCGGTTTCATCGTGGTGATGTGCGTGCTGCTGCTGGCGCTCGGCCCTTATCGCTTCGGAAAACGCGAGAGCCCGCCGACGGTTGGCCTGGCCGACGCTCCTGCCGAATAGCAAGGCTCAGCATTCCTTTTGCTGAGAACGAGTAAGTGCGCCGGCGGCGGTCGATCAGTCGACCGCCGCCATCGCGCGTCCGAAGCCGCCGGCGTAATTGCCTTCCCGCTGGCGCTGGTCCATCAGCAGCGAGCGTTGGCCGAAATCCACCTGTTGCTTGGCTGGATCGCGGATCACGCAGAGCGGATCTTGCCCCTGGGCAATCGCGGCGAGCGCTTCGCGCATCATGCGGCGCATCAGGATGATGCCGCCATCCGAGGCGCTCAAATGCTCGTTCACGCGGTCGGCGATGATGCCTTGTTGCTCGATCGCCATCCGGTCCTGGTCGCTGTTATCGATGCCCCACCAATCGCTGTCGAGGTGTTTATATTCGCCGAGCTTCTCCTGGCGCACCGAGACCGGAAGCATGCGTTTCTCGCCAGGCGTGAAACGCACGAAATACAAACTGGTCGATACATCATCGACGGGTACGCGGTAGAGCAGGGTTCGCACCTGCTCGCCTCCGGGTGTGACCGGCGGCACGTTGAACCGGTTCGTGAGAGGGAAGCCATAGCAGGAGATATGCGTGTCGTCGTCGCGGACGCCGTCGACCAGCATCACATTGTCGGCGCCATAGTCGCGCCGGTCCCAGTGATACGTGACCTTCTTGGCGCCGTAGGCCGGGAAGGAATGGCCATGCAGCCAGGCGAGGTGGCTGATATCGACGATGTTCTCGACGTGGTTCAGCCAATTCGCATTGACGTTGCGGAGCTGGATGGCTTTGACGCCATCCTCCCAGCGCAGCACGTCGTAAAGCGGCAATAGGGGCGCGGGCTCGGGCCCGAGATAGCCAAAGATGAGGCCGCTAATTTCCTGCGTCCGGTAGCTGCGCAGCTTGATCTTATCCTTGAAGCCGCTGCCCTCAGGCTCAGCCGGCTGCTCGAGGCATTGTCCCGATGCGTCGTAGAGCCAGCCGTGATAGGGACAGCGGATGCAATCGCCCTCGACGCGTCCGTAATCCAAGGCGAGCGAGCGATGTGCGCAGCGCAGCTGCATCAAATGCGCCTCGCCGCTCTGTCCGCGATAGAGGAGAAGCTCCTCGCCGAGCGCCTTCACGCGCTGCGGCTTCGAGGTCACGAACTCCGACACGCCGACCGGATGCCAATAGCGCCGCAACAGCGTGCCCAGCGGCGTTGCCGCCCCGACGCTGGTGAAAAGCTTGTTCTCTTCCGCGCTGAGCATGGTGAACCCCTCATCGAATGGCCGGGTGACCAAGCGGATCGTAGACATCATCAACCAGTTGGTCTAGGGAATCGTATGAACTGCGCCGAAAGGGCGACCGGTCGGCTGTTTCGGTATATCCGGAGAAGAGTATTCTTCAGCAACCGGGTTCTGAATTGCGAACCGGATAACGAGCGTGGCGCCCGCCGCAGCGACGGGCTTCGCGCCAAGGGGAGGAAGATCATGCAATTCGGCTATTTCACGCTGAGCGATAATCATTATTCGAACAATAGCCGCACCTCGAACGACCTTGTCATGGACATCGTCGACGAGGCGATCTACGCGGAGCAGCTCGGCTATCGCTCGGCATGGCTGGGCGAGCATCATTTCAATACGCTCGGCATATTGTCCTGCCCTGAACTTGCTCTCGCCTATATCGCCGCGCGCACCAAAAAGATCAGGCTCTCCCCGGCGATCACGGTATTGCCGCTGCATCATCCAATCCGGGTCGCGGAGCAATGGGCAACGCTCGATCTGCTCTCGGGCGGGCGCGTGGATTTTGCCACCGGCCGCGGCTTTGATCGCAACGAATACGTGCCGTTCGGCGCGAATTTCGAGGACAACGCGGCCATCTTCGCCGAGGGACTCGACTGCCTCGAGCAATTATGGGCCGGCAAGGGACCGGCGACGCATCGCGGCAAGTATTATCAGTTCGAGGACATTGCGATCACGCCGCAACCCTTGCAGCAACCGGTCCCGATCAACGTCGCCTCGTTCTCGCATCCGACCATCGATCTCGCTGCGCGCCACGGCTTCGGCATCGTGTTCGCGACTTTTGCCGCCAATATCACGCTGGGCGGAATCGGCGAGGCCGCGCGCTACTATAAGGAGGCATGCGCAAAAGCGGGACGCAAACCGGCACGGCTGACGTCGAGCTATTTCATTCACTTCGCCGACACGCCCGAGCAAGAACGCGCGGCGCGCGAGCGGCAAACGAGATATGGGCGAGAGGGCGCGAGCCGCACGCGGTCGCCAGGAGGCGACGGCTCGGACACGCCCAAATCCTACGAATACATGCGCGCCTTTCACGAGGCGAACCGCCGCCGTCAGCCTGAGGATCTGGATTCGCGCTCCGTGCTCCTGGGCTCATCGGCGCAAATCACCGACGCGCTCAAGGTGATGGAAGGCTACGGCTTCGATGAGATCATCCTCTACTTCAATGTCGGCTTGAAACCGCACCAGATGGTGAAGGACGAGATGGCACGCTTCATGGCCGAGGTCGCACCGCATTTCGCCAATGCGCGCGAGGACGCATAAAGGCGAGCAGGACCGAAAACGGGAGGAACGCGTTATGGCCGATCTCAGCCTCAATCTGGTCTTCGGCAGCCATCCAGGGCGGTTCCAGCCGATCTTCGACGGCTCGGTTAAGCCCGAGGGCATCACGCTCAAGCCGTCGCGGGTCGGCATCGACGAGTTGTTCTGGCGCATCCCGACCAAGGACGACATCGATGTGGCCGAGTTGTCCCTAACGGGAACGATCTGGGGCAAGCAGCACGGCAAGCGCTGGACCGCGCTGCCGATTTTTCCGGGCTGGGTATTCGGCTGCCATACCGAGACACTGGTGCGCCGCGATGCCGGCATCGAGAAGCCGCAAGATTTGAAGGGCAAGCGCGTCGGCGTGCCGGAATATCCCGTGACCGCGATCGCCTGGATCCGCGACGCGTTCGAGCGGAAATACGGCGTGGCGCGCGAGGACATCCATTGGTTCGAGGAACGCTCGGCCGATTATTCGCATTACCGTCCGCTCGGCTACAAGCCGCCCGACGGCGTCAAGGTCGACATCATTCCGAAAGAGAAACGCCTCTGCGATATGCTGATCGCCGGCGAGCTTGACGCCGTGACGCGCTATTTCGGCCGGCCTGAGAATGCGAGCCACAGCCATCCCGGCGACCGCTCCACCATGTCGCTCACCAACCTTGCCGCCCATCCGCGCGTGCGCTGGCTGTTCGAGGATCGCAAGGGCGCCGCAATCGCCTATAACAAGGAGCTCGGCTGGCCGCAGCCGATCCATTGCGTGATCGTGAAGTCGGAAATCGTCGAGAAGGATCCGAGCGTGCCGGCGCGTCTCACGCGCGCCTTCCTCGCGGCGGCGAAGGCACCGTCGGAGCGCTCGAACGTCCATGCGATGAGCTACCACCTCACCGCCGCCGAAGAGGCGGGGGCGGTGGGAGCGGACTTCAACCCGGCAGGACTCAAAGGCCGCAACCGCGAGGCGATAATGCGCATGCTCGATCTCTGTTGGACGGACGGTTATATCGACCGCGGGCGGCCCTTCACCATCGAGGATTATTTCGACCCATCGACCTTGGCGCTATAGCCGCGCTACTCGGGAGAACGCACATGTTGTCCAAGGAAGAAAACGAGCGGTTCACGCGCGTCGGGCGCGGCACGCCGGGCGGCGAGTTGCTGCGCCGATATTGGTGGCCGGTCGGCTTCGCCGATCAGCTCAAAGGCGCGCAGCCGGTCAAGACCAAGCTTTTGGGCGAGGAGTTCGTCCTTTTCCGAGATGGGCAGGGCCGCGTCGGCATGCTCGACCTACTTTGCGCACATCGCCGCACGACGCTCGTCAATGGCCGTGTCGAGAAGGAGGGCCTGCGCTGCTGCTATCACGGCTGGCTGTTCGACGTGAACGGCAAGTGTCTGGAGCAGCCCTGCGAGGAGCCAGACAGCAACTTCAAGGACAAGGTCAGACAGGGCGCTTACCCGGTGGAGGAAAAGGCCGGTCTGATCTTCGCCTATATCGGTCCGCTGCCGGCGCCGCTGCTGCCGAAATATGACATGCTGGAGCACAGCTCGGGCAAGCGCGTGCTCTGGTCCAATCTCAACTACTGCAACTGGCTGCAATCGGTCGAGAACGCCTGCGATGTCAGCCATATCCCATGGCTCCATGCCGGACCTTATCCGGGATTTGCCGCCAAGCAGCCGAAGATCACCTGGACGCAGACGTCGTGGGGCATGCATTTCGAGATTCGCATCGACGGCTACAACGACGCGAACACGGGCGACGTGATTTTCCCCGGCGGAAACCGCTTCGCCTCCAGCCGGCTCGGCGCGGCGAATTCAGCGCTCGGCGACCGCGAGCAGGACGCGCGCCAGAACTTCCTCTATCGCGTGCCGGTCGACGATGTGACGATGCGCAACTTCTTCATCGCGATCTATCCCGACGTTAGCGGCAAGATCGAGCAGATCACTCAGGGCGAGCTGCCGCGCGAGCCTGGCGTCTATGGCGAAGTCGACGACGGCTGGTGGGGCATCGCTTCCGTCGATCAGGATCGCGCCGCCATTGAAGGCCAAGGTCCCGTTGCCGACCGGATGACCGAGCATCTCGCGCCATCAGATCGCGGCGTGACCATGTTTCGTGCCATGCTGCGCGAGGCCATGGCGGCCGTCGAACAAGGGCGCGATCCCATGAATGTGATCCGCGACCCGAAGGACAATCGGCTGGTGCAGTTCGGCACGCATCAGCACGACGTGGTGCCGCCGCTCTCTTTCGCGATCGCGGCCGAGTGAGTTTCGACCGGCGCGCTTAAAGCGCCGCGAGCGCCTTCGCGGCGATCGCCGCGCAAACCTCCGGATCGGCACCGCCGATGCCGATGGCGCCAACGACGTGCGCGCCATCCTTGATCGGCAAGCCGCCGGCGAGCGGCAGGAATTTGAACGGTGCCGCCTCGACGATGTGAGCGAATTGCGGCTGCGCCGCGCGCTCACTGGGTGCTTGGAAATTCACCGCGGTCACCGCCACCGCTTCGGCGACATCCGGGCTCATCGGCGCCGCGCTATCCATGCGGTCGATCTGCAGCACATCGCCATTGTGGTCGACCACGGTGACGGCGATAGCCGTGTGGCGCTGCGCGGCTTCGGTCATGGCCGCGTCGCTCAAGGCAAGCGCCGCCTCGAGGGTCGTCTGGTTGCGCGCGGCTGGCACTTCCGCCAAGCCCGTTCCTGTGCCGCTGGGAAGGCAGCCATAAGCGTCGGTCCAGCGCTTGGCGTCGTCGCCATGTTGCGGCTGATACGGCTCGTTCAGGGCGTAGCTGATCACAAGATCTTCGAGATTGGCGGGCTTGCCGTCGACCACGAGCTTCATCCGATCGCTGAGGCCCGGCCATTTGACGAAAGGCCCGATGCCGGCGCCCGTCGATATCGCCCCAATTACAGCACCGTTGGCGCGGATCAGAAACGCGCCGGGGCCGGGGAAGATATGATCGCGCGCGATGTGCTGATACGACAGGAAGATCCCGAGGAAATTACCCGCCTGCCGCGCCGCGAAAGTCGCGCTGGTTTCGCGGCCGGAACCGGCGATATAGGCCTTGGCCCGCGATACCGGTATGCCGAAGGCGCCAGCGCGATCCATGCGCGAGGCGGTGATCGGCACGCCGCCCTCATTGACCACGACAAACGCGCCGGCGGCGCCGAGATCCTCCGCCTTGGCGACCGCGCGGCGGATGAGCTTCCGCGCGTCACCCAGGCCGAGCTCCGGTCCACCATCAAGCTTCATGACCACCTCCTTCGGCACAGTTTGGTCGACGATCTCAGCCTTGTCAGTGACCGTTAACAACCGCCATGGCTTCGCCCATCGAAGCGCCTGGATGATTGATGATGTATTGGCGGGCTTGCCCAACTTGAACCTCGCACTGAATGCATCGATTGGCATCGGATGCGCGCGCGGCCGCGGCGGCTCTCTCATCCGCAAGCGTTTTCTGCAGCGCATTGTAATTGGTACGGCCGAGCGGATTACCGAGAGAATAAGCCTTCTGATAATCGGCAAGCGCAGCCTGCCAGTTACCTTGGAACTGTTCGACGATCCCCATATTGTTGACCAGATTGCCGTTGCGCGGGTCCAGTTGCAGACCGCGCTCGAAGGCCGTCTTCGCATTCTGAAGTGTGGTCGCCGTTTCATAAAACGGCGCCATCGCGGAAAGATCGGTGCCGGCCATGTTCCAGTCCTGGACGTCCTTTGCGTGCCTCTCGAGATTCGCAATGGCGTCCGCTTCCTGACGGAACTGCTGCGCGTGCCCGTAGGAAATCGCGAGCTGGTCCCAATAATGCGTGTTGTCGGGGTTGATCTGGACACAGTGCTGGAACGCAACGACAGCCCCAGCCCAGCGGTCGAGCTCTTCGTCGACCATGCCGAGTGCGACCCAACTATCGAGCGATTGCGGTTGCACCTGGACGGCGTGCTCGAAGGCTGCAGCAGCATCGAGCGGCCGACCCAGGCCGACGCCGAATGCCTTACTGCCATAGGCGCGGCCGACGACAAACCACGCGTCGGCGTTGTTCGGCTCGGCCCGCACCCACGCGTTTCCGTAGGCCAGCAGGCGGTTCCAGTCCTGCGTGTTGATGATCGCCTGAGCGCCCTGCCGGTTGTACTGGCCCTGCGCCGCCGCCGCCGGCACGAATATCAGCCACGGCAAGAAGATGATCGCCGAGACGAGGATTAAAAACGTTCTCATCGCTGGTTCCCCCTTAGGCTGCGAGGTGGCTTGTCACCCACCCGCCGCTTTCTTGCGGTTGCCTTCGAGCCGCGCATCGACCAGCCCGACCTGTGCGTCGATCGCCGCGTTGCTCTTGCCTTTCTGCCGCGCGATGAGCTGCACCAGCTTGTCGGCGCGCTCGATATAGGGCGCGCCGTTTTGCAGCGCGCGCGCCGCCGAGGCGGGGCGCGTCAGGCTTTGCGCAGCCGCGGCATATTTCTCGAACGGCACGAGATCTTCGCGCTTGGCGCCGAGCTCGACGCAGAGCTCGAAGACAAAGTTGTAGACCGCGCGCGCCTCCTCGGGATTGGAATTCACCGCCTCTTGCGCGGTGCGCATGCCGTCCTTGGTGACGCAGCGATAATTGCCGGCAAGGAGCATGGCCCATTTGGCGAGCGGCACGAAGATCGACTCGTAGGTTTTGAGCTTCACCGGCAGCTCGATCTTGCCTTCAGGCACGGCAAAGCGCGCCGCATCGACATCCCTTTCGAGCGTGCGGACGATCTCTGTATCGGCATCGCCGGCGAAGCGCGCGCATTTGAAATTTGTCGGCAGGGTCACGAGCAGCTCGTTCGCCTTGCCGTCGGGCGGGCGAATTGCCTGCGGATCCGGGCTGTTGAGGGTGATCTTCTCGGGCACGACCGAGTCCCAGACGCGCGGATCGGTGAAGGCCGGCTCGAGCGCCTTATGGTCGAGGCCCGGAATGCGCTTCAGATAGGGCAGCGGCGGCATGTTCATGATCGACATGCACGGCACGCGTGACTTGCCGACCGCATCGAGCAGCTCGCGCACGCCGGGCGAGCGGTATTGCGGCTCTTGCATGCACAGGCCGACGAGGTCGTAAGCCTTGGGATCGACGCCCTCGGCCGGGCCCGCCGTCACCTTGCCGGGCAGCTTGCGCGATTCAAGCAGCACCGGCTCAGCGCGGCCGCGCACCGGCAGCTTCACCTTGAAGCCTTCGGTATTGATGAGGTCGGCTTCCGCCGGCAGACAGACGAGATGGATTGAATGACCGCCGAAGAGGAGCTTCGAGGCGAGGAGCGATCCGTAGGATGCGCCCATCAATAAGATTTTATAGGTCGCCATGCGCTTCTCCCATGAGTGTGTTTTTGCACAAGCGTCGCTGGAGCTAATGGTATCCCCGGTCCGCCTTCGTCAAAAGCCCCCGGGCGGCTCGGCCTCAGGGCGGGGCAAGGCTGGCCTCGATGTGGCGATCGACCTAGCATCGGACGAAGAAAACAACGTGAAGAGGGGAAGGCCAACCATGCGCCACGCTGCTCAGAATCGCTGCCTTTGGCTTGCCGCCGCCGCGATCGCTTTCGTCGTCGGGCAAGCGGACGCCGCGACCACGGTCCATGTCGGCAACAGCTCCGCCACGGCATTCAACTTCATGCCGCTCGAACTGGGCATCAGGCAGGGCAACTTCGCCAAGAACGGCGTCGACGTGCAGGTCGTCGATCTCGGCGGAGCCTCAAAAATCTACCAGGCGATGATCGCGGGCAGCATCGACATGTCGCTGGCGGCCGGGACCGATGTGCCCTTCATCATGAAGGGGGTGCCGGAAACCGGCGTCGGCGCCATCGCGATCACGCCGGCGCTCCTCGGGATCATCGTGCCGTGGAACTCACCGGTTCACAGCCTCGCCGATCTCAAGGGGAAGAAAGTCGGCGTCTCGACCGTCGGCTCGCTTACCGAATGGGTGGCGTTCGCAGCGATACACAAAGCGGGACTCGCGCAAAGCGACATCACTATCGTCACCGACGGCTCGACCACGCCGCCGCAGATCGCGGCGCTCGAGACGGGTCAGGTCGATGCGCAGGTGAGCGCTGTCGCGCTCGGCTGGAATCTCGAGGAGCAGAAGAAAGGCCGCCTCCTCGCCGCGGCATCCGAATTCGTGGGCCCCTTCCTCCTCAACGCGATCTATGCACGGGACGACTTCATCAAGGAGCATCCGGAGGCGCTGCGCGGATTCCTCAAGGGCTGGTACGAGACGGTGAATTTCATGGCGACGCACCGCGCCGAAACCGTCCAATTCGAAAACGAGATCGATCATTTCTCGAAGGCGGTCAACGAGAAGCAATATGACACGGTCATGCCGTCGCTATCGCGCGATGGCAAGTTCCCGGCCGATGCGCTCGCCGCCACGGCGCGCTCCATGGTCGATCTCGACATGCTGAAGACCGAGCCCGACATGATGAAATTCCTGACGACGCGCTTTCTGCCGCAGCCGCCCTGAGGTGCCGCCGTTCTGCTCAAGCGAACGACGGATAATCGACCGATGTTTCGGGGGCGAACATTTCCTCGAGTTTGATCCGCCGCCGCGAGAGGCCTTGCTCGTCGTGATAACGCAAGAAGGTCTCGATCGTTTTGCGATTGGCCTCGATCCCGTAAGGCCACCAATCCTCGCCCATGGTCTCGCGCACATCGTCAAAGAGGGCGCTCGCCCAAGGAAAGCCGTAGGTGATGTGGAAATTGATCGCATGGCGCCGATAATGCGCCATCGCGAGGGACTTCGCTTCCTTGAAGGCCTTGTAGAGGGATTGCGCCAGCCAGCGATGCTTCTCGTAGAGATCGCGGCGAATGGCGATCGTATGCATGATCGGAAAAATTGCGGTCTTCGCAAAATAAGCGCGCTCCACGCTGCGGTAATCCTCGAAAAAGCGGCCGATTTTCTTCGAGCCGCGCAGAAGCGACGGCGGCACGATACCCGAATAAAAAGCGTCGATCTCGCCGCTTTCGAGCATCGCGTCCAATGTCTGATCGGGTCCAAGCTGTTCGACACGGATGTCGTTCTGCGGCAGGAAGGGCGCGAAGTCGCGGCGTAGCCTCTGGTCCACGGCGCCGACGTAATAGGTGGCGCTGTTCACGGGCACGCCATACTCGTCGCTGAGGATGCCGCGGGGCCAGATCGCGCCGTCGTGACCATAGGCGAAAGGTTCGCCGACCCTCTTGCCGATCAGGTCTCGGGGCGTGCGAATGCCGCTGCCGCGATTGATATAAATAGCCGAGTGGCGGAAAAGCCGGACCGGGAAGACCGGTATGGCGACGTAAGGCGGATTTTCGAGGCCCAAGGTGCTGACATAGAATTTCAGCCCCATCTCGGCGACGTCGAATTCCTTGAACTGCAGATTGCGCTGAAAATTCTCGGCCGGGAATACGTTCAGATAGGTGAGGTTTACGCCTTCGGATTTCACCCTGCCGTCTCGGAGCGGCCGCGTGATGTCGTAATCCCAGCAAGCGAGCGTGAGTTCGAGATCGGCCATGGCGATCGAATCCTTTGCGCCGGGCTGAACGGCGATGGTTCGGCGTCGGAAAAGCTACACCGCGCCCGCACCCGAGTCACGATACGCCGCTCGGCACAGGGTTGGCGCAGAGACGGAGCGTGTGTTAGCGTTTGCCGATAGCGGCGGCTGAAGAACCAGGCGGTGGCGAGCGCGGAGCATGGTCGCAAAGGAGTACTGATGGCCGATCTGCCTCTCGTTCTTGCCTGCCTCAAATACAATCATGTGCGCGCGTTGTTGGACGGCGAGGTCCGGCCCGAGGGAATCGATCTGACCTGCCTTGATCTCGATCCCGAGGTCATCCATCCGCGCATGTTGCGCGATCAGGAATTCGATGTCTCCGAGCTCGGTCTCACGTTTTACCTCGGCACGCTCGCCAAGGATGAGCCGCCCTTCATCGCGATCCCGGTGTTCACCTCGCGCGGCTTTCGCCACGGCACGATCTACGTCAACGCGAAAAGCGGGATCGAGAAACCCGAGGATCTGATCGGCCGCAAAGTCGGCGAGCAGCGCGCCTATGGCCACGATGCGGGAATGTGGTCGAAGGGAATCCTGAGCGACGAATACGGCGTTAGGGCCGATCAGCTGACCTACTATATCGGCGGCGTGCTCAATCCAGTGCCCGGCGCCGATTGGCTGCCGCATGCTCCGCCGCCGCACGTCGAAATCCATCACCTCGCTCCGGGCAAGACATTGTCGCCGATGCTTGAAGCGGGCGAGATCGATGCGCTCTTTGCGGCCACCCAGCCGCGCGGGCTCGAGCAGGGCTTGGTGCGCCGCTTGTTCTCCGACCACGTTGCGCAGGAGCGCGACTATTTCCGCCGCACCGCAATCCATCCGATCATGCACACCGTTGTCATCAAGCGCGAGATCGTGCGGAAGTATCCATGGGTGCCGCGCGCGCTTTATCGCGCGTTCATCGAGGCGAAGCGCCGTCATGATGAATATTACCGCTCGATCGCGAGCAAGATGCATCGCGTGCTGAGTCTGTGCTGGGCGACGGAGCTTTACGCCGAGAACCGCAAGCTGATGGGCGACGACGCGTGGCCTTATGGCGTCGCGGCGAACCGTAAGGCGCTCGAGACCGCGCTGCGCTACCATCACGAACAGGGCATGTCGAAGCGCCGTTTTGCGGTCGAGGAAATCTTCGCGCCGGACACGCTCAATGACTAAGGAAGCGGCCGCATCCGAAAAGTGCCGCCGAGGGAGGAAAATCATGAACAGCCGAGTTTTTAGCTGGTTTGCGCTTGTTGGAGCGCTGGCCATCTCGATTGCGACCGCGCGCGCGGAGCCCACGGCAATCAAGATCGGCGTGCTCAAGGTCGGGGCCACCGGGCCGGTCTATGTCGGCCTCGCGCACGGGTACTTCACTGAGGTGGGTTTCAAACCCGAGCTCATCTATTTCGGTGCAGGCTCGGCGGTTGCCGAGGCGGTCGTGGCCGGCTCGGTCGATGTCGGCGTGACCGGCCTGACCGCCGGCCTTTACAACCTTGCGGGCCAGGATCAGATCCGGGTGATCAGCGGACTCCACCGCGAGTGGCCCGGTTTTCACGAGCTCGGCTACTTCGCCTCTCCTCATTCATGGGCGATGGGCTGGCGGACGTTCAAGGACTTCCCGGGCCATTCGGTCGCGATCACGACGATCGGCTCGACAACGCATTATGCGCTCGGAATTCTCGCCGAGCATGAAGGCTTCAAGCTGTCTGATGTCCAGCCCTTGCCGATGCAGCAGATACCGAACAGCAATTCCGCCGTCATCGGCAACAAAGCCGATTTCGGTCTCCTGCCGAGCACTTTCTCGGCGGAGGTGACCAAGGCCGGCGGCGGGCTCGTGGGGTGGGTCGGCGATGTGACCCCGTGGCAGATCGGCGCCGTGTTCACCGCGAAGAAGACGGCCGACACGCAGCACGACATGCTCGCGCGATTCCTCGCCGCGATGCGCAAATCGGCGCATGATTATTACGACGCCTTCACGACGCCGGACGGCAAGCGGCGCGATGGGCCCACGGCGCCGGCCATCCTCGAGATCATTTCAAAGCAGCTCGAAGAGCCTGCGGCTCGGCTCGACAACGAGGTGCCCTATGTCGACCCCCAGATGCGCATCGACCTTTCGGACATCGACCATCAGGTGGCGTGGTATACCGAGCACCACATGATCAAGGTGCCGGTGACAGGAAAGCAGGTCGTCGATCTGCGCTACGCGCTGCCGATGAAATCCGATGCCAAGTGAAGGGGAGGCAATGATGACCACGATCGTCGACGGCTTCGCGGAACTTGCCAATAAACTTGCCGAGCTTGCCAACGCGCAGTTCGATTCGCCCGAATACAGGCGCATCTTGGGCATGAAATGGACGCGCGAGCGGGCCCGCATCTACATGGTGCAACGCTCGTACTTCGTGCTCAACCGGCGCGACTGCTGGGCCTATCTGCAGGGCTCGGTGCCTTTCGACGTGAAGCAGGTGATCTGGGATCACGAAAAAGAGGAGCTGATGGGTGACGACGAGCGCGGGGTCGAGAACCATTACGCGCTGGGCATGCGGGAAGGAGCCGTGGTCGGGCTTTCGGCGGAGGATTTCCTGAAGACGCCGCCGCTGCCCGGCACGGTGGCCTGCTGTTATGCCTGGATCCACATCGCCAAGGACTGGCCCTGGCTCAAGGCGCTGCCGGTTTGCGCCGCGACCGAGCTGTCGAACTCGGACGAGATCATCAAGGGCGGCAGCTTCTCACGCCGCGTCGCGATGAAGCTGCATGAGGATCTCGGCATCCCGCTCAAGGAGCAGCCGAACAATGCCGAGCACATCAAGGCGGATGTCGAGCACGCCAAGCTCCTCATGAAGGTAGTGCGCCGTCACGCAACCACGCCAGAGAAGCAGCAAGAGGTCCTCGACGGGGCGATCGAGACCTGGCGCATCGAGCGCGCGTTCAAAGGCATCATGGCCGACGCCATGGCCGCCTGCCCGGAGCGCTGAAATCCGCTGCTGAGAACCGCGCCTGCGCCTATTCAGCGCGGAGGTCGAACGTCCGGCTCGGCGCCTTTCGCAGAGACGAGCTCCACCGGGATTCCCCGCGCCGACAGCTTTGCCTGCACGCTCTCGGGTCCCGCGAGGTGCCCGGCTCCGACGGCGACGAATCGGACGCCGTGCTCCTGAAGCATGCCGGCGATCCTCTCGGCCCAGCGCTCGTTCCTCGCCACAATGAGAGTCCGGTAAAGTTCCGGAAACGGCTTGCGCAGCTCATCGACGATGAGGCCTGTGATCGTCTTCTGGTCGCCTTTCATCCACGCAGCGACGATCGCCTTGAGCTTTTCCACCCCTTGATCGAATTCTTCGAGCGTATTCTCAAGGACATCGACTTGCAGCTGTGGCGGCATATCCGCAAAAAAGTGCAGTTGCTGGTCCAGCGTTTCGAAGCCGCGCACCGGCTTGCGGCTGTCGCGCCACTGCTCGAGGAGCGCATGTTCGACCCCGGCATTGGGATCGAAACCGGCATGAACCATTTGCGCGTCGGCGAGGGCCAATGCCGCGAGCCAGGGTCGCATCGGCTCGAGGGTCGCTTCGCCTTGCGGCAGCCCCGCCGCACTCGCATCGCGCCGCAAGCGCGCCAGCGCCTTCGGTGGCAGTAGCGTCGAAAGTGGATGTTGGGCGTCGTAGCCGAGCCCCGGGAGAAGTTTTTGCGCCGTGGCGGTATCCTCGAAGTCAGGCGCTTCGAACCAGATTTCCTGACTGGCCGCAAGAGCCTCTCTGACCGCCGGAGTTTCCCAATCCTGATTCTGTTCCAGGAGGTGAATGGTGCCGAAGAGATAGATGGTCGCCATGGGGCTTTTGACAACCCAAAGACTCGGCGTGGCGGAGGCGACAGAAGCGCTGCCAAAGAGGGTTAGGAAAGCCGCCGCGATCACGGCTTTTGCGGTTAAGCGTGGTCCCCCCGAGAGCATACCGGTTCCTCTTTGCCAGAGCTCGCTTCTCGATTTAGCTCAGCTTCTTCGCCTCCGACAGTGCCTGGCTAAGAGCGCGGCGAACATGCACGATCGCCATCTTGCGCTTGTACTCGGCTGAGCCGCGGAAATCCGCGATCGGATCAATCGCCTCCCGGACTAAGTCCGCCGCTTCGCGGAAGTTCTTCTCATCGGCCCCTTTGCCGGTGAGCGCTGCTTCGACGGCTTTGGCCCGCACCGGCACGGTGGCGGCCGCGCCGAGCGCCACGCGCGCATCCGTGATCGCGCCGTTCGTGCTGAGCGCGATCCGCACGGCCACCGACACGGTCGCGTAATCGTCTCGCGTCGCCGGCAGGAATTTGAGGAAAGCGGTGCCGCTGCCGGCCGGCTGTTCGGGCACGAGGATTTCGGTCACGATCTCATCGGGATCGAGCACCGTTTCGAAATAGCCGGTGAAAAACCGATCCGCGGGGATTTTGCGCTCGCCGCGCCGAGAGTGCGCGACGATTTCTGCATCGAGCGCGATCAGCGCGGGCGGCGTGTCGAGGTTGGGATCGGCATGCGCGACCGCGCCGCCCAATGTCGCCATGGACCGTACGCGCACGGTGGCGACATGACCGCAGGCCGCGGCCAGCAGCGGGGCTTGGCGCCGGATGGCGGCGGAAGCCTCAAGGGCTTGGATCGTGGCGAGCGCACCAATTCTGATGCCGCCATTCTCAACGATGCCGCAGAGCGGCTTGAGGGCGCGCAGCCCGATCACGAATTCCGGCCGCACCAGCCGCTGCTTCATGAGATTGACGAGCCCGGTGCCGCCCGCGATGAGCTTTGCGTCGGCGCCGCGCTCCGCGAGCAACGTCAGCGCCTCATCGAGGCTCGAGGGTTCGAGATAGGTGAAGGGGATCACGTCAATTCGCCCCGGCCGCGACCGCAATCGATTCGACGATTTTGTAGTAACCGGTGCAGCGGCAGAGATTGCCCATCATCCAATGCTGGATCTCCGCTTTTGTCGGATGAGGATTGGCCTCGAGCAGCGCCTTTGCCGCGAGGATTTGTCCCGGCGTGCAGATCCCGCATTGCAGTCCGCCATGCGCCAAAAATGCTTCCTGGAGCGGATGAAGCCGGTCGCCCTCGGCAATGCCTTCGATCGTCGTGATCGCGCCGCCGTCGGCATGGACGGCGAGAGTGAGGCAGGAACTGATCGGCTTGCCGTCGAGCAGCACGGTGCAAGCGCCGCACACACCGACACCGCAGCTCTCTTTCGTGCCCGTCAGCTTCTGGTCTTCGCGCAAGAACTCGACAAGAAGGCGATTGTCCTCAATCTCGCGAATGACCGGCTTTCCATTGATTGTAAGCTTGACCGTTCTCATGCCGCACCCGCTCCGTCGCTCAAGCCCTCGAGGACCTTCTCCGCGCTGATCGGCAGCTCCACCAGCCTCACGCCCACCGCATCGAACACCGCGTTGGTGATCGCCGCCGGAACAGCAACATTGCTCATCTCGCCGATCGCGGTGGTCGAGAACGGCGCTGCGCCGCCGCCTCCGGGCAGCAGAACGGTTTCGAGCTCGGGTATGTCCATGACTGTCGGTAGCTTGTAATCGCCGAGATGCGCGGTGATCACCGCACCGTCTTTGAGAGCGATGCGCTCGCTCATCGCCTGTCCGACGGCCTGGATTAGCCCGCCTTCGATCTGCCCCTGATGCGTGATCGGATTCACGATCGTGCCGATGTCATGCGCGGTGACGATACGGCGCAAGCGCACTTGCCCGGTTTCGCGATCGATTGCGACTTCCGCGAAATGAGCAACGAAGCTCGTTCGATCACTGGGCACGGGCTTGTTCTCGCCCTGGCTGCTCAAGGGCGCCTTGCCGCGGGCGGCGGCCCAGCCCATGAGCGTGCGCCGGTCGATCGTCGCGCCTGCGGCGGCAAATGACCCGTCCTCGCCCATTTGAATGTCCGAGGGCGCGCAATTGAGCCGCTCGGCGGCAAGCGCCGTCAGATCCTGCTTCATTTTGTCGGCAGCGGCCGCAATCGCCTGCCCGATCGTTGTCGTCAGCCGCTGACCGCTCGAGCCGAATTCGAAGCCGCTCACGAGCGTGTCGCCCTGCACGACATCGACCTCTTCGACCGAAGCGCCGAAATGCTCGGCAACGAGCTGTGCCGCGATCGTGTGGAAGCCGGTGCCGGTGTCAGGCGAGCCGACCTGGATGGTGATCCGGCCATCGACACCCATTGTCAGCGCCACGGTCGAGCGCCCAAAATTTCCCGGCGGATGCTGAAAGATCGAGATGCCGCGTCCGATATCGGCGGGTTTGGGCTTGTCCCAGCCGAAGGCGCGGGCGCCGGCGTCGATCGTCTCGCGGCAGCGAAGGAGCCGCCGCTTTTCGCCGAGCGGCGTCAGATCGCCTTCGGCGATCGCATTGCGCCGCCGCATCTCGAGCGGATCGAGCACCATCCCATGCGCGATCATGTCGATATGGCTTTCGACCGCGAAAGTCACCTGCGGCGCTCCCGGCGCGCGCATATGGCCGCAGGGAACGGTGTTGGTGTAGACGCGCAGCACCTCGAATGCGCAATTGGGTACGCGGTAGGCTCCGGCCACCTCGGCATAGCCGCCGTGCAGGGTCGGAACCGGCACCAATCCGGCATAGGCGCCGGCATTGAAGATCACCCGCGCCTCGATCGCGAGCAGCCGCGCGTCGCGATCGACTCCGGTGCGCAAGGTGACACTGGCGGAATGGCGCGGATTGGCCGCCGTCAGCTCCTCGAAGGAGGTCATCACCATCTTGACCGGCCGGCCGGCGGCGCGCGCGAGGCAATAGCAAAGGAGCGTGTCCATCAGCGACCCCTTGCCGCCGAAATCGCCGCCGATCGCGACCGGATTGAAGCGGATGCGATCCTCCGCGATGCCGGTCGCGGCCGCCATGTGGGCACGCGCGATATGCGGGCCTTTGTTCGCGACCCAGAGATCGACGACACCATCCGCGCCGATCGAGACGAGGCAGGTATGTGGCTCGATGTAGCCTTGGTGTATCGAGGGAACAGCGAAGCGATGCTCGAAGATCTTGTATGCGCCGGCGAAGGCGCTAGCGGCATCGCCGTGCTGTACCTTGAGCTGCGAGATCACGTTCGGAATCGGCGGATACATGCGCAGTTCGCCGTGAATGCCGGCGGCCGCGTTCGGGAAAACCTCCACCGTTTCCGAATGGATGATCGGTGCGCTAGGACGCACCGCGTCCTCGGCGCTGAAGACCGCCGGCAGTTCCTCGTACTGGACATCGATGAGCTCGAGCGCGGCTTCCGCGGTCTCGATCGAATCGGCGGCGACCGCGGCGAGTTTGTCGCCGACGAAGCGCACCACGTCTTTTGTCAGAATGGGAACGTCCTTGCACATGCGTCCGTAGCGCACGTCCGGCACATCGGCGCCCGTCAGAACGGCGCGGACGCCTGGCAGCGCCGCAGCGCGGCGGGTGTCGATCGAAACGATGCGCGCGCTCGGATAGGGGCTGCGCAGGCATCGGCCGTAGATCATGCCCGGCAGATCGACATCGCCGGCGTAGACGGTGCGGCCGGTCACCTTTGCCACCCCATCCACGCGCCTGACCGGTAGACCGATGGCTTTGTTGCTTAAGCTCGCTGCCACCATGAAGACATGCCTCCGCCGCCGTTCTTTCGTTTCGGCGAGTGTAAACCGATCCTGCGATGAAGTACAAAAGCGCGATTAGATTTCGATAAGGATAGTCCTGGTCGACAGAGGCCTGGAACATCTCCGACGTATGGCCCTTGGCGAGTTGCGCACCATTTTCGATGCTGGCGAGTAGCCTCGCTCCTTAGATATGGCGCTTTATCTAACGAAGTCCGTAGAGCTTCGCCGCGTTGTCGTAGAAAAGCTGGCGCTTTTGCGCCTCGGACAGCTTCACCTTGAAGACCGTATGGGGATCGTCGAAATCCCAATGCGGATAGTCTGTTGAAAAAAGCAGCCGATCCCATCCGATCCAATCGAACAGATCAATGAGATGCGCCGGCTTCTCAGGCTCCTCGATCGGTTGGGTCGTGTACCAGATATGCTCGCGGATATATTCCGACGGCGGCCGCTTTAGATGCGGAACCTCGTCGCGCATTTTCGCCCAGTGGTTGTCGAGCCGCCAGGACAGCGCCGGCACCCAGCCAAAGCCGCCCTCGATAAGGACCACTTTGAGGGCGGCAAACTCCTCGAATACGCCCTCGACAACCAGGCTCGTCACCAGCCCCTGCATCGATTGAACATTGTTGTGATGCTCCTCGATGTAGAAGGAAGGCGAGCCCGAAGCCGTCGAGCTATGGCCGTTGACGCCGGAGACGTGAAGCCCGATCGGCAGCCCATGCTCGACCGCGGCGCGATAGATCGGCCAGTAGCGCCGGCGGCCGAGAGGCTCGTCCGAGCGGGGCGGCAAAGCAATTTGGACGAAATCGGGATTGCCGGCGTGGCGCTCGATCTCCTTGATCGCGGCTTCCGGCCATTCCTGCGTGACCGAGATCGAGCCTTTGAGGCGCTTGTCGCGCCGCGTCCAATGCTCGAGCTGCCACTCGTTGAGCGCCGAGGATAGCGCCGCGCCGAATTCGAGGTTGCGCTGGGAATTGCCGTTCGGCCGCAAGGGTTGAAGCACGCCGAATGCGACACCGTTCGGATCGAGGTGCTGTTCCTGCATGAAAGGCAGATGCGAGCCGGGCAGGCCGCCATTGGGCGGCCAGGCATCGGCGCGCGAGACCGCCGGCTGCATGCGCGGATGCGAGAGCGTCTTGGCGAGGCCCTGGCGGACGAATTCGCCATAGGTGACGATGTGCTCTTGCCAGCGTTTCGCCAGCCATGGATTGAGATCGCTCAGCGATCCCATCGTCGGATGGATGTCGCAGTCGATGACCGTCAGGCGGGATTCCGTCTTCGGAGATCTTTCGAGAACATCGATCGTCACAACACATGCTCCTTCCCGGCCGGTTGGTGCGTTTCGGCGAGCCGCGGATAGGTGTCGAGCGGGTTGTCGACCAGGATCCGTCTGGCCAACGCGCCCGATATTTCGCGCGGCAGCACGGCGCTGCCGTCGAACTGCCAGTGCGGATAATCCGTCGAGAAGAGGAGGAGCCGGTCCGATCCCATCTGCTCCAGCACGCGCGCCAATTGGCCGGGATGCGGCGGCGCGTCGACGGGCTGCAGCGTGAAGCGGATATGGTCGCGCACGATCGAAGCAGGCGGACGGTCGACCCAGGGAATCTCAGTCCGCACGCCGCGCCAGGTCTTCTCGAACCGCCACAAGCACGCGGGCAGCCAGGTGAATCCCGATTCGATGAACACGGCTTTGAGCTGTGGGAATTTGACGAACACGCCCTCGGCGACGAGGCTGAGCAGCGCGCTTTCGAAAGCGCCGGCATAGCTCACATAATCTTCGAGGTAATAAGACGGCCAGCCGCCCGGCGTCGGTGCGTGCCGATAGGTGCTGCCGGCGTGGATGCCGATCGGCAATCCATGCTTCTCGGCGGCGCGGTAGATCGGCCAGTAGTGACGGCGGCCGAGCGGCATCTCGTCGCCCGCGAGCATCAGGACCTGAACGAAGCGCTTGTCCACGGCGCGGCGCTCGATTTCCTCGACGGCGAGTTCCGGGTTCTGCGTCGGAATCACGATCGAAGCGCGAAAGCGCGGCTCACGATCGAGCCATTCCTTCGTGAGCCAGTCATTGATCGCGCGACAGAAAGCGGCGCCCATATCCTCGCTGTGGAACATCTGCCCGGCATGAAGGCAGTTGAGGATGGCGATGCGCGAGCCGAAAGCATCGAGCGCTTGCCGGCGCAGTTGCTCGAGATCGCTGCCCGGCGGTACCTTCGCTAGCCGCCAATCGGGGCGGGCCGAAAGCGGCGCTCCCGGGGGGTAAGAGGTCAGATCCAGATTGAGACGGTCGATGCCGCGCGTCAGGATCGCATCGCGCCAATACTCGTCGAAATAGGGCAGGAGCGCCTGGGTCGACGGCACGGCGGGATGGACGTCACAATCAATCGCGCCTCGAGCCGGCAAGGACATGGCTTCGGCCGACACTGCAGCGTCTGCGGGGTGATCGCTGGATTGAGCCCTCATTGAGGCGGCGGCGCCGGCTCCGTCTTCGCTGGTGGTGGTTCGGCGGGGACTTTGCTCCTGCCGTTATTCGCTTGCGATTTGCACGACGTCTTTGTCCCGCTGGTCGGACGTCCGCCGAACGCGCACGGGATGTCGTCCTGGAAGAAATGCGGCACGTCCTGCGTGAAGAAATGCGGAATGTCGGCCTGGAAGGTCCGGCGCGCACCGCCGAAGAAGTCGGCTTGCGCCGGTCGCGGCGCCAGCGCCAACAGGGCGAGCACGGCAGCAAAAATCACGAGATGCGAAGGTGGTTTGTCTTCACGGGTCAATCTGATCTCTTCCTTGACGACTTTGTGGCCCCCATTCGCGATCACCGCTTTTTCTTGTTTGCGTCCCAGAAATAGGCCTGAAGAACGTCACTCCATCGTAGGACGCGATCAGCTTCCCGGAAAGCGGCTTCGGCATCGGCAAAATGCCGGCGCGCATAACCCCACGGTTCGATCCAACTGTTCATGGTCGCTGGCCATCAACGTCCGTCCATGGTCTAATCATCGGTAGAGGTTGGCGGGTACCAGATGCTCGCTACTCCGCATCTGCAGGGTTTTCCAAGGAAGAGTTTTGGCGTATGGCACCTGATGGCCAAGGTAGCTCGGTCCCGACAGACCGCACGTGTGACGTTCTCATCATCGGCGGGGGTCCGGCCGGTACGACCACTGCCGCTTTGCTTGCCGAGCGCGGTTACCGCGTGATCCTGATCGAGAAGGATCGCCATCCGCGCTTTCATATCGGCGAATCTCTCCTGCCCTTGAATCTCCCGCTCCTCGACCGAATTGGGGTTCGCGGCGAGATCGAGCGCGGCGCTATTCGCAAACACGGTGTTGAATTCGTTTCGCCGTACCACGGGAAAGCCGTCATGTACGAATTCACCCAGGCGCTCGACAAGCGCTTCCCTTATGCGTTTCAGGTCCGCCGCTCGGTCTTCGATAATATCCTCCTGCAGAACGCCAAGGCCAAGGGCGCTGAGGTGATCGAGGGCACACGCGTCACGGCGGTCGATGTCTCAAGCGAGCGCAACGTGCGCGTGACGGCACGCGACGAAAGCGACACCGAACATCTATGGAACGCCCGGTTCCTTGTCGATGCGAGCGGCCGCGATACCTTTCTCGCCGGCCAGCTAAGCCTCAAGGAACGCAATCCGAAGAACAACACTGCCGCCGTGTTTGGCCACTTCACCGGGGCGCGCCGCTTGCCCGGCAAGGCCGAGGGGAATATCAGCATTGTGTGGTTCGATCATGGCTGGTTCTGGTTCATTCCGTTGATCGACGGGGCCACGAGCGTCGGGGCGGTCTGCCCGGCGCAGGTTTTCAAGACGCGCAACACGGCCGATCTATCGGCTTTTCTCAAAAGCCTCATCGCCGAGGCGCCGGAGATCGCCGACCGGCTGAAGGACGCGCAACTTG